>Ga0255338_1000935_pt1 | contig 67229 bp, 57 predicted proteins | sample MeOH1_35cm_T4_19_FD_203715 | JGI IMG/M metagenome (GOLD analysis project Ga0255338, IMG submission 203715) | Sandy soil microbial communities from University of British Columbia, Vancouver, Canada - MeOH1_35cm_T4_195 | ecosystem: Engineered > Artificial ecosystem > Sand microcosm > Unclassified ... | reverse complement strand
TTCGACGACCTGCCCGCGGCAAGCCTCGCCCATCCACCGCTCACCACGATCGCGCAGGACTATCGTCGCGCGGGCGAGTTCCTGGTCGATACGCTGCTCGCGCGGATCCGGGGCGAGCCGACCGATATCGCGATCCTGCCGCCGCGCCTGGTGGTGCGCGCCTCGACTGCGCCGCTGCCGGCGCGCGTGCGGACCGCGAAAAAGGGATGAGCGTGACCGAACGGCCGCGTCAGTCCCTCGCGGGGCTGTGGAACATCTCGTTCGGGTTCTTCGGCATCCAGGTCGCCTTCGGGCTGCAGAACGCGAATATCAGCCGCATCTTCCAGTCGCTCGGCAGCGATGTCGGCAGCCTTGCGCTGCTGTGGATCGCCGGGCCAGTGACCGGGCTGCTGGTGCAGCCGCTGATCGGCCATTTCAGCGACCGGACCTGGGGCCGGTTCGGGCGGCGCCGACCCTATTTCCTCGCCGGGGCGACGCTGGCCGCGCTGGCGCTGATCGGCATGCCGCACGCCCCGGTGCTGCTCGCCGCGGCGGTGCTGCTGTGGCTGCTCGATGCCTCGATCAATGTGTCGATGGAGCCGTTCCGCGCCTTTGTCGGCGACATGGTCGGCGCGCCGCAGCGCACCACGGGCTATGCCTTCCAGACTGCCTTTATCGGCGCAGGCGCAGTGCTCGGCTCGCTCGCGCCGTTCGCGCTGACCGCGATGGGGATCAGCAATATCGCGGCCGCCGGGGTGATCCCGGATTCAGTGCGCTATTCCTTCTATCTCGGCGCGGTCGCGATCTTCGGTGCGGTGCTGTGGACGGTGCTGACCACGCGCGAATATCCGCCCGAGGCGCTGCGCGCCTTTGCCGGCGAGGACGATGCCCCTGCCCCGTCCCCGGTAGCACCCCGGCATGGCGCGCTGTGGCTGCTCGCCGGTGTGGCGGTGCTCGCGGCGGTCGCGACGCTGCGGCTCGAACGGGACCTGTACGTGCTGGGCGGGGCGCTGGCCGCGTTCGGGCTGCTCCGGCTGCTGGCGGCGGCGCTGGTGCGCGCCGGGCGCTGCCACAATGCGCTGTGCCACATCATGAGCGACCTGGCGCAGATGCCCGGCGAGATGCGCCGGCTCGCGGTCGTCCAGTTCTTCTCCTGGTTCGCGCTGTTCATCATGTGGATCTACACCACGCCGGTCGTTACCCAATATGTGTTCCTGTCGACCGACACCGCCTCCAAGGCCTATAATGACGGCGCCGACTGGGTCGGCATCCTCTTCTCGGTCTATAACGGCGTGGCGGCGCTGGCCGCCTTCCTGCTGCCGGTGCTGGCGAAGCGGATCGGCCCGGGCCGGACGCACATGAGTTGCCTGCTGATCGGCGCGCTGAGCTATGCGGCAATGCTGTTCGTCCGCGACGCTGACCTGCTGGTGCTGCCGATGATCGGCGTCGGCGTGGCCTGGGCCGCGATCCTGACCATGCCCTATGTGATCCTGGCCGGCGTGCTGCCGCCGCAGAAGCTCGGCATCTACATGGGCATCTTCAACTTCTTCATCGTGCTGCCGCAGCTGCTGGTCGCGACGATCATGGGCGCGATCATCCGCGGCTTCTTCCCGGCAGCGCCGATCTGGACGATGCTGATCGCGGCGATCGTGATGGCCTGCGCCGCGCTGGCGATGCTGCGCGTACGCGACCCGGAGGCAGCCGCGGGCTAGCCCGGCCGGGCTCCGGCCTTCCAGATCTCGACCACGCCGCGATCGCCGTCGACCCGGACCCGGTCGCCCGTCTCGATCACGTCGAGCGGATCGCGATCGAGATCAGTGACGGCGGGGATGCGCATCACCACGGCGCCGAGCGCGGCCTTGGTGGTCATCACGTTGAACAGCATCGCGCGCGGTGCCTTGCCCGCCAGCCGCGCCATGTGGAACACGGCCGACCAGCCCGACGACCCCTTGGCGCCGGGGAAGACCAGGATCTTGCCGGCGAAGCTCTGGCCGCGCAGCTCGTGGCGGCTCTCGATCACCGTGCCGGTCATCGCGTTGACCCCGCCCCAGCCGGAGATCGTGTCGCGCGTCACCAGCGCCTCGCCCTCGGCGACGCCGCCCACCACCTTGCGCCCGGTGAGCACGATATCGGGCCGTGCCAGCGTTTCCGTCGTCATTGCAGGCGCCCCTTCCATTTGGCGGTACAGGCGGCATCGATGCATTCCTCGGTGGTGCCGTACCACCCCTCGATGCCCATCATCGCCGGCAGGTAGTGGACCTGCTTGGCGCTATCCAGCGCCGCGACCTTCGTTCCCTTGGGCACTGCCTGGCTGATCGCCGAGCAGGTATCGGTCATCAGCAGCGCGCCCGCGTCCTTGAGGATCCTGGTATAGCCATTGGCATCGGCCGTGGCCTTTACCGCGCGGCTGGTGAAGACCCAGAGCGCGCTGTTGGCGTGCACCTTGCGGCCTTCGATCAGGTGCGCGGCGTGCGCGATCTGCTCGATCGAATAATGCGGGCAGCCGAGCATGACATAGTCGACATCGGTCGACGATCCGACCGCGTTAAGCATCTCGTAGATGCGCCGCCGCTCGGCCGCGTCATAGACGAAGGTCTCGCCGCGCGGCGCGCCCCCGAACGCCCGCTCCAGGCTCGACGCCTCGGGGGTGATGCCGACCATATGGTACATCTCCACGCCGCCCGACGAGGCCGCCGCGGCGCCGAAATGCTTGTGGCGGATAAGGCTCGCCTTGCTGATCGGCCCTTCGATCACCGGGATCGTATCCTGCACCGCATCGCCGACGAAATAGCCGAGCATGCCCCAGTCGAACACATCCTCGACCGGCACCTCGACCCGCACCCGGTTCTGGCCGAGGCGATAGTCGTCGCGGTGGAAGCCCCAGTCCGGGATGCGCTTCGCGAGCATCGCCGCGCTGGTCGACTCGCGGCCCTCGCAATTGGTGCGCCCGCCGATCACCGAGTTGCAGAACACCACGGCGGAGCTTTCCATCCAGGCGCAATGCTCGCCCATCACCGGGACATTGCCGGCGATATAGGGCGTGCAGGTCTTGAGGATCTGGATGCCGTGCGCGGCGGTCTCGCGCTCGTCGGACAGGAAATTCTCGTGCGCCTCGGGCGTCATGCCCTGCTCGGCCCAGAGCTCCGGATCCATGCCGCCCTGCAGATGGCAGCTATAGGCGTTCATCCGCGGCACATCGACGACCTCGTCCGAATCGAGATCGAAACGGGAGAAGACGGCGCGATAATCGCCGCCGTCCGCGCGATAGTAATCCTTGAGCCACGGATGCGCCGAGCCGGGCACGCCCGCGACATTGTTGGTCTCGACGAAGCGTTCCGCGCCAAGCGCCTCGGCATAGCGCACGAGCAGCTCCATCGCCTTGCCGACGGCGGCGCCCTGCGCCCCGTCAAGCATCGCCTGTTCCTCGCTGGTCAGGGTCACCATGGCGTGCTCTCTCCTTTACATAGTATGCTACATATTACGGCGGATCGTTGGCGTTGCATAGGATTCTTCAACGGTGGTTCGGATCGATCGCGGGTCGCCCGGACGGCGCACCCGCTGCCCCTATCGCCAGGCGCGGGGGCGGAAAGAACGGGCGCGCATCATCCCTCGCGCATCTCATCGAGGCGGGTGAGGATCAGGCCGAGCGTGTCGATCGTGATCGCCAGCCGTTCGGGATCGATGTTCCGCAGCAGATCGGCACGCAGCACATTGGTGATCGCCATCACTTCACGGATCACGCGGTGGCCCTTCGGGGTGATGGTGTTGACGGTGACGCGCCGATCAGTCTCGCTCTGCCGCCGTTCGATCAGCCCGTCCTGCGCCAGCGTATCGAGCATGCGGACCATGGTCGGCCCCTCGACGCTGATGAGCCGGGCAAGCTCGCCCTGGGTGAGTTCCTCGCCCGAAAAGGCGACGAGGAACAAGGTCTCCCAGCGCGCCATGGTCTGGCCGACCGCCTTGACCCGGTCGTTCGCGACCTTGCGCCAGCGCCGCGCGGCGACGACGATCGCCCGTGTGGTGCGGAAGAAGATGTCGTTGTCGGTGCCTTCCTCGAACTGGCTGTGATAATTGATCAGGTGGCGCTCGGCCGCCTCCATCGGGAAGCCGCCGAACGGCGCAGCCGCGCGCCTGGCCTGATCGCTGATGACATCGCGCCGGGGCTTGCCGACCGCCGCCTGCGGCCCCCGCTTCTGGTCCGAGCGCGGGCCGACCCGGCCACGGCCGCTCACTGTGTCCGCCATCGGATCGACAGGTTCGATTTCCCCCGCATGGTCCAAGGCATAGTCCCCTATGAGGCCATGCGACAAGGGTGCGGGGGGAAACGCCTCAGGCATCGAGATCAGTCAGCACCGCACCCGAGGCCATCGACTGCACGTCGCGGCGATAGATGCCGAGATAGCCGTCGGCCGGAACGGGATAGCCATTAGCCGGTGCGGGGCGACGCGCCAGCTCTTCCTCGGACACGTCGAGATCGAGCTGGCGCTTCGCAATGTCGACGATGATACGATCGCCGTTGCGGACCTTGCCGATCGGGCCGCCGGCGACTGCCTCAGGCGCGACCTCGGCGATCGTCAGGCCCTTCAGGCAGAGGCCGGAAAGCTGGCCGTCGGTGACGAAGGCGACGTCCCGAGCGAGCCCGGCCGCGTCGATCGCGAACAGCACGATCGAGGCGCCGCCGCCCATTGCCGGGCCGCCCTTCAGACCCTGACCGCGCAGCACCAGGACATCGCCCTTCTTCAGCTTGCCCGCGGCGATATCCGCCATCGCGCTCGGCGTATCCTCATAGACGACCGCGGTGCCGTCGAACGCCTCGGGGCGCGAGCCGTCGCGGATGCCGAGCTTGACCACCGCGCTCTCGGGCGCGAGCGACCCGCGCAGGATCGCGATCGAGGGGCCGTCGGAGATCGGATTGTCGAGCGGACGGATGATGCCGGCATCGCCGACCGTCACCCCGGCGAGGTTCTCGCCCAGCGTCCTGCCGGTGCAGGTCATCGCACCGGTGTCGATCAGCGGGGCGAGCTGGCTGAGCACGCCCTGGGCGCCCCCGGCATCCTCGAACTGCTCGATCCGCACCTTGCCATTGGGCCGCACGGCGCTGAGCACCGGGATCTTCCGCCCCATCTCTTCCCAGATGGCGAAGACGTCGACGCCGGTCTCGCCCTCGGTCGCGGTCGCCTGGAGATGCTTGATCGCGTTGATCGATCCCGCGACGCCGAGCACCATTGCGGCGGCGTTGCGGAAGGCACCCTCGGTGAGGATCGTGCGCGGCGTCAGCCCCTCATTGACCATCTCGACGATGCGCGTGCCCGAGCGGCGGGCGCAATCGAACATCCGCTCGCTGTTGGCGCGCACCGGCGCCGAGCCGGGCAGGCTCATGCCGAGCGCCTCGACCACACAGTGCATCGTGTTCGCCGTCGCCATGCCGGCGCACACGCCCGGGCCACGGATCGCCTGCTCGGCCATGGCGTCCAGGCTGTACTTGCCGGGCTTGCCCAGGGACGCGCCGACCGACCCCGAGAACAGGTCCTCGATATCGACATGATCCTCGCCGATCATGCCCGAGGCCTGGTAGCCGCCGATCACCAGCAGCGTCGGGATGTTGAGCCGCGCCGCCGCCATCAGATGGCCGGGCGGGGTCTTGTCGCACGAGGTGAGGCAGATCATGCCGTCAAGCACGGCCGCCTCGACCTGCGCCTCGATATCGTTGGTGACGAGATCGCGCGCGGCGAGGATATAGCTGCCCGACTTGCCGGCGCCGGTGATGAAGTCCGACGGGGCGGTGGTGCGGACCTCGAACGGGATGCCGCCGGCCGCGCGGATCGCCTCCTTCACCACCTTCGCTACGCCGTCGAGATGCGCGAAGCACACGGCGAGCTCGGACGAGGAATTCACCACGGCGATCTTGGGCTTGAGCATGTCCGCCTCGCTCAGGCCCAGCGCGCGGAAATGGGCGCGGCGGATGGCGGAATTGGCGGCGAGGCTGCGCAGGGTCATGAAACGGACTTTCGTGTCAGGAGGCTGGAACGGGTTCGAACGAAGGCGTGGTCGGCGCGCTGGACCGGTGCCGGACGACCAGGCCGATGCCGATCGCGCAGAGCGCAAGCACCGCCGGGCAGACGGCCAGGATCGCGAAGCTGCGCACGATCGGCAGGCCGCTCGACAGGACGATGCCGCCGAGGATCGGGCCGGCAATGCCGCCGACCTTGGCGACCGATGTCGCCCAGCCGCCGCCATTGGCGCGGATCGCACTGGGGTAATAGACGCCGGCGATCGACAGGATGCCGAAATGGGCGCCGCCCACGAAGCTGGTCGAGACGATGGAAAGGATCAGGAAGGTGTCCGGCGACATCGGGACCAGGCCGATCGCGAGCAGCACCGGAAAGGCGCAAAGCGGATAGGCCGCGACCGCGAAGGGTCCGTAGCGATCGGTGAAGCGCATCAGCAGCAGCCCGAGCACCGCCCCCATCATCCCCGAGAAGGACGAGACATAGGCAGCGGTGTCGCGCGCGAAGTGCAGATCCTCATAGACGATCGGCCCCCAGTTCGCCTTGAAATAGACCGCGAGCGTGCTGGCGATATAGGCGAGCCACAGGAGCGGCGTGAGCCATTTGAGATCGCCCTTGAAGAGCTTGCGCACCGTGAAGTTGCTTGCGTCGCGACGCTCGTCGCTGAGCACGAACAGATCGTCCGCCCCGGCCCCGAGCGACGGATCGAGCTTGTTCAGCGTCGCCGCGATGACCGCCGGCGCGCGCGCCTTGCTCGCCAGGAAGCGGATCGATTCGGGCAGCCCCGCCCAGAGCAGCGCCGCACAGACCAGCGTGCCGAGCCCGCCGAACACGAACACGCCTTCCCAGCCGAATTGCGGCGCGAGCCATACGGTGACCGGGCCGGCGAGCGCGGTGCCGAGGCTGTAACCCATCATGATCACCGTCACGACGGTCGACCGAAGCCTGGTCGGCACATATTCGATGTTGAGCGCCCAGGCGAGCGGCAGCATCCCGCCGATCGCGAAGCCATCGAGGAAGCGCAGGATCAGCAGCGCCTCATAGCTGCGGGCAAGGGCCGTGGCGGTGGTGAGGATGCCGAAGGCGAACGCCGCCCAGATGATCGTCTGCCGCCGCCCGATCCGGTCGCCGATATAGGCGAAGGCGAAACCGCCCAGCATCATCCCGAACAGCCCGGCCGAAAAGACGTTGCCGAGCATCGGCTTGTCGAGCCCGAGCTCGTCGCGCATGTACGGTGCGGTGAAGCTGATCATCATCATGTCGAAGCCGTCGAACACGGTGATGAGCCACGACAGGACGATCAGCCTGTAGTTGAACGACCCGAGCCGGCGGCCGTCGATCAGCGCGGCGACGTCGATCCTGCGTGGCGGCTTCGCCATATTCCTATCCCTCCAGATTGGCTTTCAGGCGGTTCTTCAGGGCCGCCATGTCGATCTGGTGTACGCTACCCGAGCCGGCCAGCGTCAAGGCATGCGCCGCCGCAGCGCCCATCGCGATGCATGGCCCCATCACCCGCACCGAGGACAATGCAGTCGAATCCGCATCGATGCAGCGGCCGACCGCGACGAGATTGTCCGCCCCCGCCACCGTCAGCGAGCCAAGCGGGATGGTGTGGACGTGATCGGGCGGGAACACCTCCCACACATAGCCCTCGCGGTTGTGATGCTGCTCGAGCGGCCAGGAGCAGCGCGCGATCGCATCGTCGAACCTGGTTGCGGCGCGGACCTCCTCCGTGGTGAGGTGATGCGTGCCGACGATCCAGCGCGTCTGGCGGATGCCGGGCAGGCCATAGGCGCGGATGCGCGCGTTGCCGAACGCCTCGGGGAATTCCTTGTGGAGGAAGGTCAGGGTGCGATCGGCCTGTTCCTTGCCGTCGATCTGCTTCTCGGCCGCCTCGAACGGATCGAGCGGCGTCTCGATATGCGTCATGTTGACCATGGCGACGTTGCGCCCGGGGAAGCTCGCCGCGAAGCCGTCGCGGCGCATCATCCCATATTCCAGGCCCTTGTCGAAGATGCGCTTCGCCATCGTATCCCAGTCGGGCCGCTTGCTGTCGTCGAAATCCTCGATGATCAGCATCTGCGATCCATAGATCTGGCCGGTCTTCTGCACCCGGCAATCGAAGCCGGCCTGCCAGGTGACGGCGGCGTCGCCGCTCGCATCGATGAAGCCGTTCGCCCTGATCCGGACGTCGCCGTGGCGCGTCGCGATGTCGAGCGAGACGACCCGGCGATCCGCGACATTGACCTTGCGGATGATCGCACCGGTGAGCGGCTTGACCCCGGCCCGGATGATCGCCTTCTCGACCCAGCGGCCGAGCGCGACCTCATTGTACATCGCGACCTTCATCACCCCGCCGGGGATGACATGGACATCGCCGGTAGCGCCGAGATCGTGGAGAATCTCGTCGGCGATGCCATGAGTCAGCTGGGTGCCGTCCGGCCCCGGCGTGAACAGGCCGCAGAACATGCCGATGATCGAATTGACCGCCTGGCCGCCGAGCGACGGCAGGCCATCGACCAGGATCACGCTGTTCCCGGCGCGGGCTGCCTCGATCGCCGCCGAGGCGCCCGAGGCGCCCGAGCCGACGACGCAGATGTCGCACTCCCGCTCGATGACCAGCGGTTCGTCCTTGCGGGAGACGATCCGGGTTTCGGGATCAAACGGTCGGTCGAGCATGCGCAGTCCTCAGGCAAGAAAGAAAGAGAACCGGGCGGTGGGGCGCCGCCCGGTCCAGGGGAGGCTCAGTAGGCAATCCGGAAGCCGGCCTTGAAGGTCTGGCCGACCGGATTGAAGATGACGTTGTTGCCGGTGCCGTTGGCCCCGGGGACGAGCGGGGGATCGGTATCGAACAGATTGTCGACGCCGATGTAGAAGGAGAAATCCTTCTTCTCGCCCGGGTTCAGCTTGTAGGTCGCGAGCAGGTCGACATAGGTCTTCGCCTTGACGAAGTTCGTGTTCGAGCTGTTGGTCGCGGTGATGACATAGCCGGGCTGCTCGGCGCCGACGAAGGCGGCATTGTAGAAGCCGCTGTCGATGTACCGGACATGGGTGTTGAACGAGAAGTGCGGAGTCACGTTCCAGGCCGCGAGCAGGTCGAAGGTCCAGTCGGGGATGCCCGGGGGCGTACCGGCGCGGAGCCCGGTCTGGCCGGCGCGCTGGGTCGGCCCGACCGCATCGACGGTGATCAGATCCTTCACATAGGAAGCGAGCAGCCGCAGGTTCAGATCGCCGAGCCCGCCGAGCGGCTGGCGATAGCTGACCTCGAAATCGATGCCGCGGTTGATCAGCTTGTTCACGTTCTGGAACGTGTCGACGATGTTGGTGATCGGGTTGTTGGCGACATTGCCGTCACCATCCGCATTGGCAGGATCGCGCGTCACCAGCGAGCAGCTCAGGGCATCGCCCTGGAAGCAGCGCGTCACGATATTCTGCTGGCCGAGGGTGCTGATCGCATCGTCGATCTGGATGTCGTAATAATCGACCGAGGCGCGGAAGCGGCCGAGAAAGCCGCCCTTGGGCTGGAGCACGACGCCGACCGTGAAGGTGTTCGCCTTTTCCGGCCGCAGGTTCGGGTTCGAGCCGTTGGTGATCGGCGCGACCGCCTGGACGCCGCCGCGGGCCGGATCGGTCAGGATGCCCTGGGCAAGCAGGGTCGGCCCGAACAATTCGCTGACATTGGGCGCGCGGATGTCGCGCGACCGCGTGGCGCGGAAGCGGAGGAAATCGAACGGCTCCCACACGCCGCCCACTTTCCAGGTCGTGACGTCGACCGAGGAGCTGGCCGCGAAATCGCTCGAGCGCTTGTAGTGCGTGCGCCGCACCGCGCCGCTGAGGCTCAGTTCCTGGAAGAAGGGCGTGTTGCCGAGAATCGGCAGCTCGGTTTCGGCATAGCCCTCGGTCACGTCGATCTTGCCCGAGATCAGCGAGCCGTTGCCGGTGAAGAACTGGTTCGCCTGGGCCAGCGCATCGGCGCCGCCCACGACCTTGTCGCTGCGAAACTCGCCGCCGAAGCCGACCGCGACCGGACCGCCGGGCAGTTCGAACAAATGCCCCTGGATATTCGCCGCGACGACATGTTCGGTCGTGCGGTTGGTCTGGTAGCCATTCGCCGTGACATAGGCCTTGGCCGCCGCGAAGGTGCTGCCATTGGCATAGCCGAAGGGATTGAGCGGCACGCAGGCGGGATCGTCATTGGCGGTGCTCGCATCGGCATTCACACGGCAGACGATCTGCCCGCCCGAACGCACCGCATCGACAGCCTTGAGCAGGCGCGACGTGATCGTGCCGTTGGTCGTGTCGCTGCGGAAATCGTTGCGGCCGAACTGGTAATAGGCATCGACCTTCCAGCTGCCGCCGATATCGTACTGGACCGACCCGACCACGCGATACATGTTGTTGGTGATGCGGATATCGGCCGGGCCGATATCGTCGAAGCCCTTGCCCAGGGTGAAGGAAGTCAGCCCCCCCGCGGCAAGCAGCGTCGGGATATCGAGCGTCGGATCGGCCGAACGCGGGATGAAGGGATTGTCCGCCTGGATCGTGAGCGCGGTGTTGCGATAGGCGACGCCGCGATGCCGACCGGTGAGATGGCCATAGCCGAGGTTGAGACCGAAGGTCAGGCCGGGCGCCGCCTCCCAGTCCAGGTTGGTCATCGCATTGTACCGCTCGGTGGGCGAGTTGATGTAGAGCCCGCGGAAATAGATGTTCTGGCCTTCGCCCTCGCCGCCGACCTGATAAAGCGAATTGACCATCGAGCCGTACTGGAAGCGCCGCGGCGTGCCGTCGGCGGCAAAGGTGATGCCGTCGATCGGGCGCAGGACCGGCGTGGCGCGGCCATTATAGGCCGAGGCGGGCGGTGTGGTGACGCCGTTGAACGGCACGCTCGAGGGGCGGATATCGGCCAGGATATTGTTGGCCGGAATGCCGGTCTGGCCCGGATTGCGGCCGAAGTTCAGCCATTCGTCGCGGCACCATTGCCGTTCCTGGCAATCGCCGACTCCGTCGCTCTTCTCATATTCTGCGCCGATGATGACGTGAAGCGAGTCCGAAGCCTTGAAGCCGGCGGCGAAGCCGAGCTGCGTGTTGGCATTGTCACCATAGCGGGTGATGCTCTGCTGCGCGTTGAGCTTCAGCCCCTCGAAGCGCTTGTCGAGGATCAGGTTGACGACCCCGGCGACCGCATCCGACCCGTAGACGGCGGAGGCGCCGCCGGTGACGACTTCGGCACGCGACAGCAGGATCGAGGGGATCATGTTGGTATCGACGGTCGCCTGCGTCGTCGACGGCACGAAGCGCTTGCCGTCGACCAGCGTCAGGGTGCGCACCGAGCCGAGGCCGCGCAGGTCGAGGATCCGCCCGCCGACATAGCCCGCGGCCGCGGACAGGCCGGACGAGGCCGGGGTCTGCGTGGCACGGAAGACGGGAAGCTCGTTCAGCGCGTCGCCGATATTGGTCGAGCCGCGCGCTTCGAGCCGGTCGGCGCCGACGACGGAAACCGGGGTGGGTGCCTGGAAGCCGGTGGCGAGGCGCGATCCGGTGACGACGATGTCCTTGTCGGCTTCGCTCGGCGTGCCGGTATCCTGATCGCCGCTCGCCGCCTGCGCGGGCGCGTCCTGCCCCCAGGCCGCCGGCGCCGCCAGCGCAAACGCCAGCGCGGCCCCGACCGCAACGGTGCTGACGCCGAGTCGTAAAGTCGCAGAATGGCTGGTGCCCGCTCTCTTCATCGCTCTCTCTCCCATCTCCAACGGTCTCGATGCCGCCAATTGATAGTATGTTACCTATACAATATTTCGATAGAATGCTACCTGTTTTTTTGGGTCAGCGCGATTGATGCGAAATGCCCGGCGTAACGGACCGGGCGGCGATCTAAGCGGGCGCCGGATTTGGCGCTTCAAATATCATATACGATCTGCAATAAGGGCCGGGTAGCGCTACCATTTCGGGCGCGACTCCGGCGACTCCCTCAAGGGCAGAAGGGCGCACCGGTCAGGAGAAGGAGGCCGGAATGGGCATTGCGCGCAGGGACCTGGCCAGAGCGCCCGGGGGCGATAGCGCTCCCCTGTTCGGCAGGGCCGCCCGCCGGAGAGCCGCGCCGATCATGCGGCCAGCCGCATGGGCATGGAACGGCCTTCCCGTGACCGGGATCAATGTCGGCGCCGTGCGCAGCATCGTAACGGGGCCGACCGCGTCGCTCGATCAGCTCGACATGCACGCCGCGACCGAATGGGGCCGGCGGGGATATTCCAAATGAACATCAAGGGAGAAATGCGCGTGAGGAAATCTATTCTGGGCCTGTCGCTCGCGGCGACCCTGCTCTCCGGCACCGCGCTGGCGCAGACCGCGCCGGCCGATGCGCCGTGGCGCGACCCGGCGCTGCCCCGGGAGCAGCGGGTGGACGCGCTGATCGCGCAGATGACGATCGAGGAGAAGGCCTCGCAACTCGTCAACCAGGCGCGCGCGATCCCGCGGCTCGGCGTGCCCGCCTATGACTGGTGGAGCGAGGCGCTGCACGGCGTGGCGAACAACGGCTATGCCACCGTCTTCCCCGAGCCGATCGGGCTGGCCGCGACCTTCGACGCGCCGGCGATCAAGGACATGGGCGTCGCGATCGGCACCGAGGGGCGGGTGAAATGGAACCTGATCGAGAAGGCGGGGGGCGAGCACCACATCATGCAGGGGCTGACCTTCTGGTCCCCCAACATCAACATCTTCCGCGATCCGCGCTGGGGCCGCGGGCAGGAGACCTATGGCGAGGACCCGTACCTGACCGGCCGGCTGGGCGTGAACTTCGTGCGCGGCATGCAGGGGGACGACGCGCACTATTACCGCGTGTCCTCGACCGCCAAACATTATGCGGTGCACAGCGGCCCGGAGCCGAGCCGCCACAGCGACAATATCGTGGTCAGCCTGCACGACGAGGAAGACACCTACCTCCCCGCGTTCCGCGCACTGGTGACGGAGGGCAAGGTCGAATCCGTGATGTGCGCGTACAATGCGATCAACGGCCAGCCGGCCTGCGCCAGCGACTTCCTGCTCAAGGAGCGGCTGCGCGGCGCCTGGGGCTTCAAGGGACATATGGTGTCCGACTGCGACTCCATCGCCGATATCGAGCGCGGGCATCATTACACCAAGACCTTCGCCGAGGCGGCGGCCGTCTCGCTCAAGCTGGGCGTCGACAATGACTGCGCCGAATTCGGCCGCGCCACCGGGCCGACCTCCGACTACGACCGCTATGTCGAGGCGATGAAGACGGGGCTGGTGAGCCAGGACGTGGTCGACCAGTCGCTGCGCCGGCTGTTCACCGTGCGGATGCGGCTCGGCATGTTCGATCCGCCGGCGATGGTGCCCTATAACAGCATCCCCGAAAGCGCGCTCAACGCGCCCGAGCATGGCGCGCTGGCGGCGAAGCTGGCCCGCGAATCCATGGTGCTGCTGAAGAACAACGGCCTGCTGCCCGTGAAGCCGGGCGTGAAGAGGATCGCCGTGGTCGGCCCGCTCGCCGATCAGGTGGACGTGCTGGCGGGCAATTATCGCGGCACGCCCGTCGCCCCGGTGACCGCGCTCGAGGGCATCCGCAAGGCCTTTCCGGGCGCCGAGGTGGTGTTCGAGCCGGGCACCGACTTCCTGCGGCTGGCCGAGCCGGTGCCTGCCGCCGCGCTTTCCACCGCCGACGGCCAGCCCGGGCTGAAGGCCGAGTTCTGGCGCGGCGGGGACTATAGCGGCGCGCCCGCGGTGAGCCGCGTGGACGCGACGGTCGCCTATGACCGCAACATGCCCGCGGTGATCCCCGATGCGGCGGTCGTCTCGGCGCGCTGGACCGGCTTCGTGGCGGCGCCGGAGAGCGGCCAGTACAAGATCGGCATCAACGGCCGGTCGGCGAAACTGTGGATCGACGACAAGCTGGTCGCCGACAACAGCGATCCGCAGCGCGGCAACACGATGATCGACATGACCTTCGAAAAAGGCGTGAAGCATAGCGTACGGATCGAGCAGACGCCGAGCCGCTTCCCGCCGCGCTTCGTGTGGAACCAGGTACATGCCGATGCGCTGGCGCGCGCGGTGGCGGCGGCGAAGCAGGCCGATCTCGTCATCGGCGTGGTCGGCATCACCTCCGCACTGGAGGGCGAGGAGATGACGGTCAACGTGCCCGGCTTCGTCGGCGGCGACCGCACCAGCCTGGACGTGCCGGCCGACGAGGAAGCCGTGCTCAAGGCAGTGAAGGCGACGGGCAAGCCGCTCGCGGTGGTGCTGATGAACGGCTCGGCGCTGTCGGTGAACTGGGCTGCGGCCAATGCCGATGCGATCCTCGAGGCCTGGTATCCCGGCCAGGCCGGCGGCACCGCGATCGGCGAGACGATCTCGGGCGCGAACAACCCGGCGGGGCGGCTGCCGGTGACCTTCTACACCGGGGTCGACCAGCTGCCGCCGTTCAAGGACTATGCGATGAAGGGGCGGACCTATCGCTACTTCACGGGCAAGCCGCTGTACCCGTTCGGGCATGGGCTGAGCTATACCAGCTTCGCCTATGGCACGCCGGTGCTGTCGAGCGCGGCGGTGAAGGCGGGCGCGCCGCTGGGCGTGGATGTCGAGGTGCGCAACACGGGCACGCGCGCGGGCGACGAAGTGGCGCAGCTCTATCTGAGCTTCCCGCAGGCGCCGGGGATGCCGATCCGGGCGCTGCGCGGCTTTGCCCGCGTCCATCTGGCGCCGGGGGCGAGCACGAGGGTGCATTTCGACCTGGACGCGCGCGGGCTTTCGAGCGTGACCGAGGCCGGCAAGCGGATCGTGGCGCCGGGTGCCTATAGGCTCAGCGTCGGCGGCGGCCAGCCGGGAACGGGCGCCCCGACGGTGGCGGCCGGGTTCACGGTGGCGGGGACGATGGCGTTGCCGGAGTGAGCCACGGATAGCTCTACGGACGGGGGCACGGTGCGGACGCCGTGCCCCGCGCGTTGTGGAAAACAGCCTTGAGAAGGAGCGGACACGGGATCGCGCGAACCGGCTTGCGGTGCATTCCTGCCACAGGCCGGGCGCGGTTGAATCGACGGCGCAGGCGCTGCGGGCGACCGCCACTGTTGAGAATGTCATGCGGTTTACTGACATTTTGGCCGAGCCGGCGCCTCGCGCGGCGATGTGCAACATTATATAATAATATCAGTTATTTATTTTCCATCCGCCCTAGCTCCGCGTCCGGCTCTCCATGCTGATTTAGCCTCTTCTATTTCGGGCAACTGCCTCTTCTTGTGCCGAGCGTGCCCGCCGCGTCCTTTCGTCGAAGATCGACCGATCCTCGAAGGTTCAATCGGGGCGTCACGCCGAATTCCGGGCGATGGCAGCGAAGCGCCGGCCGACCAGGCAGGATCTGCCACTGGGTCTGTGTGTCGTCAGCACGCAATACCAGCACTCGCGTTCAGGCCCGAGGCCCAAACCAGCCCTCCCCGGCGATTCAAATCCTCCCCCTAAGCCCCCTAATGCCCCAAGATCAGGAGGTGTCGGATGGCTATCAATATCTCCCCGCTCGGCGACGCGGCCCGCGCGCCCCGCCCCGTCGGATCGACGCTCGCCCCGAACATCACGGACCGGGCAATCCACGCGTTGCCGCCCGAGACAACCGACAAACCAGCAACATCGAGCATGTCAGACATTGCGCCCGTGGAAGAACAAAGCCTCAAGGCGTGGATCGAGCGGTTTCTGGAGCGGAACGAGCATCTCGCCCGTCCGCAGCCCACATCCCCGCCACCATCGGCGTTCGACGGAGCGCCCGCGACCTGGCAGGCACCGGAGCACTTGGCCGCGCTCAATCTGCACGGCGGCTATATCGCGATGCACCTGATCTCGCGGATGACGGACGACCTGGCCGAGCTTACCCGTAGCAAGCGGGCCGCGACCTATTCCGAAGTCTATGAATATCTGGGCCACGCGCTGGTGGCCCTCGGGGTCGCGCCGCAGGGCTACACGGCCGAAGAAGCGACAAAATGGTGGCGCATGGGTGGCTCCTCCGTGCTTCAGGCCGCGGCGAATGACCCACATGACGGAGACGGCAACTGGGCCGAACTCGATGCGCCAACCCGACCTGCTGCGCTGAACGGGGTAGCCATTGACCGTTGGGCTGATCTACAGACCCATTCCGCAGGTCACCGATATATCGAGGCCGCGCTGGGTGCTCAGCGCGCCGCGACCGACCTCGCCGCTCGCTACGATCCGTCTTCACCATGGGCGGCGCCGTTGGAACCGGCCGGAGACCTCCATCTGGGCGGCGCTCTCGACGGCAATGTCGCTGATGGCGCGCCGCTCCATCCCAGGATTTCGCGCTTTTCTCTGGCAGGCGGGGAAGCGCCCAAGCCCGGTGCCGCGACCAAGGCAATCGCGCAGGCAGATCAGACGGGCGCAACCAGGCGGCATGAACGGCCGGCGGCCCCGCTCGGCACGGACCTATCGACCTATGACATGGGCTTTGGCGACAAGGCCCATGGTTTCCACGGAGACTATCGCACCACCCCACAGGCACGCGCCTGGCTGACCGGATTCCAAGGCCTCGCCGGCCCGGCCACACCCTATCCGGACGGATCGCCCGGCAACGAGAAGCTGTCGACGAAGGGACGGCGCAAGATACGAGAAGATGTCGGCTATCTCTACACCCTGCCCGAAGTAAAGGCCCTTCTCGACCTGATTTCCGAAACAGAGGGTTCAGCGGTAGACGGCTATTACCGCACTCACGCTCCAAATAAGAAAAGACTTCCGAATCTCGACACCTTTCATGGTGCAGTTCCGAGCGGCCGGTACCAGATCAAGCGAGACAATTGGGAAAATTATGGCGGAGCGTGGTGGTCCAGGAACGACTTCTCCGAAATCACTCAGGATATCATTGCCATAACACAGCTTCGCCATAAAGGTGCAATTGACCAGCTTATGAAAGGAAATTTAAGCGGAGCACTCAGCATCGCGGCGAACATATTCGCCTCCATTCCGAAGAGCGTGGCTGAAGATCATAGTCGCTATACAAAGGGCTACACCGACGACAGTAAGGGACAATCCTTAACCAAAAAGGCGCGGAAGAAGATCATTCTCGACCAGCCGACACCGGTGGATTTCCGAGATCTTCCCGCACGGTTCGAATATTACTTGAAATCCCGCCGCGCAGAATTTAACAGAGCTGAACAAGCGTGGAAGACCAGCAAGATCCTCCCCAAGGCCTTCATCTCACCGTTGAGGTGGCGGTCTTTTGGCCTTGATGGATTCTAGGCGCCCTTTTTCACATCGGACAATGGTCGCGGGGCAGGCATGAATGTTTCCCGGTTCGCGTGTCGTATCACCCTCGCCGCGCTCTTGCCCTTGCTCGCCCTGGCATCGTGCGCGCCACCGGCCGCGAGAAAGGACATGGTTACGCCCGGAATCGACAAGCCGGCCAGGGTGGTGAAGGCGGATTTCGATCGTCTGTTTCCCTGCCTGGACGGCGGCTTCAGAACATGGGACGATCGCGACGACCGGGACTGTGTCGGTGGGGCGACCGTCGAGCCCGCCGACTCGCCGGCGCCACCGGATCGGGTGGAGATCTACATCGCGCTATTCGATTTTGCCGAGGACGCCGTAACCAGAATCAGGCGGGAAATTCCGCCGATGTACGGCCAGGTGATGCGCTATCTCTTCCCCCACTGGCCAGAAGCGAACGCCTGGCTTTCACGCAGCCTGGAACATACGCGCGAAAGCGGCTGCCCGCGCATTGCCCATGTCCGGGACCTGTGGATCATCGTGCGACCCGGCTACAATGACGCGGCGCAGGCTTATGCCGACGTCATGATCACCAGATCCGCCGGCGAACTCGCCGAGTGGCGGAAGTTGGACGACCCGATGTGCGACGGACCGCCTTTCGTGGAGGAAATCCGCCTGCCGAACGCCTGACGAAATGACCGGCGCACGGTGGCGCGCGATCGTGCGCCAGGCGCCCGGTCACGCAGGAAAATCCGGGGCGCTTTCTTCAAAGCGCCCCGGGCATGGACTTGCCGACGCCGGCCCGAAATTACCCGCTCACTTGGACGTCGCGGGAGTCGATATCTTGCTTGGCGTCGGGGCAGTCGCCGGAGCGGCGACGGTGGCGGGAACCGCAACAGGCGCCGCAGCAGGCACGCCCTGCAGGGGCATTTCAGGCCCGCTGGCCAGCGCCACCGGTACGTCCTCATCCAGATAGGCCTTGATGATCGAGCCCGCCGGAATCCGGGCGCTGGTACCGGTCATGAAGAACCCTGCAGGCAGGAAGACGATCGCCGAGACGGCGGCCGCGCCCACGCCGCCGGCAACACCCTTGTCGTCAGTCGTGCCGGTAAGCCTGATCTGCCGATCACCGACGCGGAGATACAGGACGCGCGCGTCGAAATGGCCGGACTTCCCCCACATGCCCTTGTTCCTGACGCTGGTGATCTCCCCCACGCCTGGCGTGCCGACCGGGATAACAACCTGGCCGTTGAGCGAGACGGGTTCGCTCGTTTCGATCTCAAACCGCTGGCCGACGCGAAGCGCCTTGTGCTCGGTCGTCAGTTCGGTGCGCGTCCGCACCGGCACCTCCGTTCCGATCCGCAATATCGATGCCTGCGGTGCCCCGATCACCAGCGCCTGCTGCGCAGCGAGCGGCGCAGACATGGTGACGAGCGCGATCGACATCGCGCCCAAAAACGCCTTGTTCATGAAAAATCCCCCCCGGCACATCCTCGTCATCGAGTCGTGCACGCAGGGAGAAGAGGCTAAATCCCATGCGCCGTCAATAATTGGCCCACTGATTATTTTCCAGGATTTTACTGAACATCATCCAATCGTTCACAACTAATGGCAGGCAACCCAATATTTCTGCACGCAACAATTCGCAACGGCAGATTTTAGAACGCAGGATACAGCACTTCCACTTGCGAGGCTTGTCCGATGCCGCGCGACAGCCGAACTTCGCTGGCAAGGCGCCCATCGACGGAGCTTTGTCTGGAGGTTCAAGCACCATTAGCCATCAAGCGCGCCCGGATCGCGCCGCGCCATTACAACCACAGTGGCTTCACCCCGCGTTGACCCGTCCCGACCCGCCCGCCACCTTCGCGGCGGGCACGGAGCGCGGGGGATCTCATGGCAACGCAGCAATCGGCGACCGTCAGCATCACCAACGCCAGCCGCGGCAATGCCGTCATCACCCTGTTCCACAGCAACAGCAGCAACGGGACGCAGCGCGGGCAATGGTCGATCGGGCCGGGCGCGACGGGCGGGCCCCTGCCGGTGCTGTTCCAGACCGGCTTCGGCACCGGCGGCATCCTGGATTACTGGTCAGTCATGCTGTTCGTGAAGGACGGCCCCGATGCGGGGCTGTATATCAGCAGCGGCTCGGCGATCGTCCCGTGGTGGAAGGAAGCCCAGCTGCAGCATGCCGATGCCGGCACGTCGCCGACCCTGTCGGTGAGCCCGACCAGCTTCGCCATCGCGCTGGCTTCCGGCACGACGCAGGACGGCATGACGCGGCTGTCGCCGGCGGCGACCAAGCCGATCAGCCATGTCTTCGCGCTGATGCTGGAGAACCGTTCGTTCGACAACATGCTGGGCATGTCCCGCCTGCCCGGCATCACCGCGGCCTCGACGGCGGATTCGAACAGCTATGTCGACCCCAAGGGCGTGACCCACACTTATTACGTGCAGCGCGGCGCCCCGCTGGCGCTGCCGTCCGATCCGGGCCACGAATTCGCCGACGTGGTCGAGCAGCTATGCGGCCAGGGCAAGACCTTCGACAATGTGCCGCCGGCGCACATGGCCTATCCGCCGATCACCAATGGCGGCTTCGCCGCCAGCTATGCCACCTCGACCACCGAATATCCGCACCTGCGGCCGCCGGCGATCGACGTGCAGGAGATCATGGACTGTTTCGACACGCCGGCGCAGCTGCCGGTGCTCTACGCGCTGGCGGAGAAATTCGCGGTGTGCGACCACTGGTTTTCCTCGCTGCCCGGCCCGACCTGGCCGAACCGCTTCTTCCTGCACGGCGCATCCTCTGCCGGCTTCGACGACAGCCCGAAGAACACGCAGATCGTGCGCTGGGAGATACCGGGGAACGGCTTCAACTATCCGCATGGATCGATCTTCCAGCACCTCGACTCGGCGCGCATCCCCTATCGCTTCTACCATGATGCCGGGGCGGACTTCCTCAGCAGCTACAGCGACGATCCGGCTGCGGGATCGATCCTGGGGGCAGTGCCGCAGGTCTCGGCGCTGACCGGCATCAGCCTCACGGATTTCAACGGGATGGAGCAGTTCGCATCCGACCTGCAGGGCCCCTACCCATATCCCTATACCTTCATCGAGCCGCATTACGGGGACCTGACCGGCAATTATGCCGGCGGCTCATCCCAGCATCCGATGGACGACGTCTATGGCGGCGAGCATCTGCTGGCGGCGACGGCCAAGGCAATCCAGGATTCGCCTTACTGGGAATCGAGCCTGTTGCTGGTCATCTATGACGAGCATGGCGGCTTCTACGATTCGGTCCAGCCGCCGGCGGCGGTCGCGCCGGGCGACAACCCCGATTACGGCTATAACGTCCATGGCTTCGACTTCACGACGCTGGGGGTGCGGGTGCCGGCGGTGATCGTGTCACCGCTGATCCAGCACTACACGGTCGACTGCACCCCCTACGACCATTCGTCGGTGCCGAAGCTGCTCGAGGACCTGTGGCAGCTCGCGCCGCTGACCCAGCGCGATGCGGCGGCCAAGTCGCCGCTCGCCGGCCTGGCCACCATGCCCCGCAGCGACCGCATCGACATTCCGACCCCGATGCCGCCGCTGCGCGCGGCCAAGGCGGTGCGGACGGTGGCGGCGCGCGCGGCGGCGCTGGCCCAGCCGATCCCGGAATCGGGCAATCTGGTCGGCGCGCTGGCCAATCTGCGCAAGGCCGATGTCGAGCTGTCGGGCGGCACACCCCTGGGGATCGCCGCGGTCGCCAGCCGCTATGCGGCCGTGCGGACCATGGCCGATGCCGAGGGCTATGCCGCCGAAGTGCTGGCGAAGGTGCGCATGGTGCAGCGCGAGCGCGCGACAGTGGCGCGGCAGCGCCCAAGCTGAGCCGGGGGCGCCGCCGACCCGGCGGCGCACCAGCCACGACCCCGGCTCGCCCAGCCGGACCGGCAGCCGGCGCAGGCGCGGACCCGGCCTGCCACCCGTGCAGCGGGAATGCCCATCCCGGGCAGGCGCCCCACGCCCTCGTCGCCGGCGCGATCACGCCCGCCCCCGGCGCACGACCGCCACGAGCGGACGCCCCGCCGGCAGCCCGCGCGCGAGGCCGGCACCACTGTATTTTCCCCTAGGGCAAAACACCCACACCGCCGGTCCAGCGCGCCATTCGCCTATAATTCTACGTAATAATCGGGCGGCGCGAGGTTGTAATGAAGTTAATGACGCGGATCTCCATCAGTAAGCGAATATTAATCATCGGAGCCGCGTCCCTGATCGGCCTGATATTGGTGATCCTGCTGTCGATCGCGCAACTTAACAGCGCGCTGCGCAGCGGCTTCAACGATCGCACCAAGCAAACACTCGACGTCGCCTATAGTGTTCTCGAACGATACCGGGCCGATGAACAGGCCGGCCGGATGACGCGCGCCCAGGCCCAGCAGGCCGCGAAGGAAGCGATCAGCGCCATGCGCTTCGGCAAGAAGGATTATTTCTTCATCTTCGACACCGGCTTCATGATGCTCGTGCATCCGGCCAAGCCCGAGCTGATCGGCACGAACATCGCGAACAAGCCCGACGCCAAGGGCAAGTTCCATTATCGCGAGATGATGCAGGTGGCGACGACGCGCGGCGCCGGCTTCGTCCAATATGACTACAAGATGCCCGACGGCAGCGGCAACAAATCGAAGATCTCCTATGTCCGCGCCTTCAAGCCATGGGGCTGGCTGATCGTCACTGGCGTGTTCGATTCCGAGATCCGCAGCGCGGTCGTCTCCGCCGCGCTCGATCTCGCCAAGGTCGTGGCCGCCATCCTCATCGGGCTGGCCGCGCTGATCTGGGTGGTGAGCCGCTCGGTCACCGTGCCGGTCAACCGGATCACGCAGCGCATGCGCAGCCTGGCCGCCGGCGACACCCGATCGGACATTCCGGGCACCGACCGCCGGGACGAACTCGGCCAGATGGCGGAAGCGCTCCAGGTGTTCCGCGACGATGCGATCGCCAAGGGCGTGGCCGAAGCCGCCAAGGCCGAAGCGGATGCCGACCAGGCGATGATCGTCACCCTGATCTCCGACAAGCTGGAAGGCCTGTCCCACGGCGACCTGACGGGCACGATCGAGGAGCGCGTGCCCGGCGCCTATGCCGCGCTCAAGAACAATTTCAACACGGCGCTGACCAATCTGCGCGGCCTGATCGCCGCGCTGGCGGAAGCATCGCAGAGCATCGAGACGGGATCGAACGAAATCGCCTCCGCCTCGGACGACCTGGCGCGGCGGACCGAAAGCAATGCCGCCAGCCTCGAGCAAAGCTCCGCCGCGCTCTCGCAGATGAATGCCCGGCTCAGCTCGAGCGCGGATTCGGCGGATCGCACGGTGGGGTGCGCACAGGACGCGATCGCGATGGTCCGGTCCGGCCGGTCGACCGCCGACCAGGCGAGCGAAGCGATGGACCGCGTGTCGGACAGCGCCAAGGGCATCGACAGCGTGATCGAGGGCCTCGACAAGATCGCGTTCCAGACCCGCGTGCTCGCGATGAACGCCGCCGTGGAAGCCGGGCGTGCCGGCGAGGCCGGCCGCGGCTTCGCGGTGGTGGCCGACCTCGTCTCGGCGCTGGCCATGCGCGCCGAGGAAGAAGCGGGCCGCGCCCGCGAGCAGCTGACCGCGACGCAGGACGATATCGTGATCGCCGTCGGCGCGGTGAACCGGGTGGACGCAGCGCTGGCGGATATCACCGGCAGCGTCGAGCAGGTCCACCAGTTCGTCGACGCCATGGCGAACGACAATCGCGCCCAATCGCTGACGATCAGCGAGATCGCCACCGCCGTGAACGCCATGGACCGGGCGACCCAGCAGAATGCCGCGATGGTGGAGGAGACCTCCGCCGCCGCCCGCACCCTGGCGAACGAAGTCGGCAAGCTCACCGACCAGTCCTCGCGCTTCAAGACCCAGCGATCCGACATGCGGACGACCGCCGCGCCGGCCCGCGCCATGCCGCCGGCGCCGCTGCCGCCGGGTGCCCTGAACGGGGCACGAACCGCCGCCACGCTGGAATTCGCCGCCTGAACGCGGCCCCCGCGCCACCTGCCCACCCCTGCACCGCCCCCGGCAGCGCCACCAAGCGGGGGAGGTGCGGCCAGCCTTTGCCCGCCTTCCCCACCTGGAGCCACCCATGAATTCCGCGATATCCCGCATCCTGCCCGGCATCGGCCTCGTCGCGCTGTTCAGCTGGCCGATTGCCGCCGGCGGCCAGACGCAGCCCGGAACGCCGACGCTGGAGAATGCGACGATCCTGGTGATCGCCCAGACCGACCAGCTCAGCCCGCGCGCGTTGCCGTCCACCCCGCCGAGCGAAGCGACACAGGACCGCGCCCCGGCCAACCATTCGACCCGAGCCTATCCGCCCCAGGCCGACGGCCATGGCGTGAAGCTGGGCGGCTACAACAAATCCCGCTGGGCCGAGGACTGGCGCAAGATGCGCGACCCCGCCAATCGTCACGACTGGATCGACCGGTTGAAATTCCTGCCGCTCGACGCAGCCGGCGATATCTATGTGACGCTTTCGGGCGAAATGCGCCTGCGCAGCGATTTCTACGCGAATCCGGGCCTTGTCGAAGCGCCGTCGCGCCGCGAGGACCTGCTGCGGCTGATGGGCGGCGCCGATCTCCATCTCGGCCCGAATGTGCGCTTCTATGGCGAACTCGCGCATGGCGGGATCGGCGGCGACAATATCGGTACGCCCGCGGCCAAATCGCGCAACGCGCTGTTCGTCCAGCAGGCGTTCGGGGAGGTGAGCGGCACGATCGGGCCGGTCGTCCTGGGCGCGCGCTATGGCCGGCAGGAATTCACCGACGGCCCGTCGCTGCTGGTGTCGCAGAAGGACAACAACACGATCCGCAGCGCGCTCAACGGTTTTCGCGGATGGGTGCAGACCGATCGCGTGCGCGCCGACATCTTCGACTTCCGCTATACCCAGCTCGGCACCGGGGGGACCGGCGACGACCGGTCCGACCCGGCGACATCCTTCTCCGGCATCACCGCCGGGGTGGTGCTGGCCAGCCACAAGGGCCGCAAGCTCTATCTCGATCCGTTCGCCTGGCGCGAACGCATGGATGCGGTGCGCTGGGGCAAGACCACCGCGCGCTCGGTGCGCCATTTCTACGGGGCGCGGCTGTGGGGCGATGTCGGCCGGCTGACGCTCGATTGGACGGTGGATCGCCAGGACGGCGATTTCGGCGGGCGCGACATCAGCGCCTGGCATTTCTCGCTGGCGCAGACCTATGCGCTGAAGGTGCATGCGCTGTCGCCCGAGATCGGCATCCATTTCGATTATGGCAGCGGCGGCGGCAGCTATGACGGCGGCACGATCCGGGGCGCGACCGCCCCGGTGGCCGGCACCATCAGCTACAGCTACCAATCAGTGCTCAACATCACCAACCTGTTCCAGATCGGCCCGAACGTGACGATCGCGCCGATCAAGAACATATCGGTGACGACTGAATATCTGCTCGGCTGGCGCGCCTCGGCAGCGGATGCCGTCTATCGCGGCAACGGCTCCGCCTATGCCGGGACGGAGAAGCTCAGCGGAAGCCATGTCGGCGATTCGCTGCGCGCCCAGGCCACCTGGAAGATCACGCCGCGCCTGTCGCTGATCGGGCGCTACGAATATTTCATGGCGGGATCGCTGCTGAGCCGGGTGAACTATACCGATTCGCAGTATCTGGCGGGCTGGGTGAGCTACCGCTTCTGAACGCAGCGGGCGATTCGGGGGCGGGACGATGCGCGCGCGGGGCCTTGATTCAACCGTTGCGCGCCCTGCCCTATTCCGGCGGTATGAACCGTCGCACCCCCCAGCTCGAAAACACCCTCCTCTCCGGCATCGAGGAGGGCATCCCGCTGCGCACGCTGTGCCGGCGCAGCGGCATCCCGCGCAGCACCGTCCAGGGCTGGATGCGCGATCCGGATTTCGCGCGACGCATGGCGGAGGCGCGCAGGATCGGCTTCGAGCGGATCGTCGACGAGATCCTGGCGATCGCCGATGACAGCAGCGACGACTGGGTGGCGCGCGAGGTCGGCGACGACAGCGCTGCCGGGCCGCGCCGGACCGTGATGGTCTTCAACCCCGCTTCGGTCGCGCGCGCCAAGGCGCTGACCGACGCGCGGCTGCGGGTGCTCGCCTGCTGGTATCCCCGGCGGGCGGCGGGGCCGGGAACGGGCGGTGCAAGGCGTCCTTGATTCCGCTCAAACGCGCGCCATCGCGGCGCTGCTAGCCGGTGGGACGCCGGCGCGGCCGGCGATCGGGCGAGGTTTTCCCCAGCGAGGTTTGCAATGGATAGCGCACCGAAGGCGAGCGCAGGCGGTTTCTGGCGGCGATCGCATCATCTCGACCGGATGACGCTGGGCGAACTGGTGCGTGCCTATTTCTCGCATTACGCGATCATCGCCTATCTCCTGCTGACCGCCGTTTCGATCGGCGTCTGGGCGTGGCGGCCGGCCGGGCCGGTGCCGACGGTGGCGGCGATCGCGCTGGTGGTGCTGGCCTATCCGCTGATCTGGTATGTGCTGCACCGCTGGATCCTGCACTGCCACTGGATGTTCAAGACGCCGCTGCTGGCGGGCGTGTGGAAGCGTATCCACTACGACCATCACCAGGACCCCAACCATCTCGAGGTACTGTTCGGCGCGCTCTACACGACGCTGCCCACGCTGCTGATCGTGGCGGCACTGCCCGGATATCTGATCGGCGGCATCGGCGGCGCCGCGGCGGGATTCGGCGCCGGACTGCTGTGCACCTGCTTCTACGAATTCTTCCACTGCATCCAGCACCTTTCCTACAAGCCGCGGATCCGCTGGCTGGCGGTGATGAAGGTGCGCCATGTGGAGCATCATTACCACGACGAGGACGGCAATTTCGGGATCACCAACTTCGCCTGGGACCGGCTGTTCGGCACGCTCTACACGCGCATCGACCGGCCCATGAAGAGCCCGACGGTCTTCAACCTCGGCTACACGCCGGCAATGGCGGAACGCTATCCCTGGGTCGCGCAGCGATCCGGCGGGGTGGCGACCGGGCATCCCCGGCAACGGCGCAGGCGGGGATAGCGGCGCCCTGCCGCTATCCGCACCGGCCCCTCCCCACTCCCCGGGGAGGGAGTGATCGGTTGCGAGAGGATGGGAATGCCTCCCGGGGCGTTTCCCGACCCTGCCGGGGGGCAGGATCGACCCGATCGCATCCGATCACTGCAGCGGGCGACTCACTGCAACGGACGACGCGCGGGGGCTGGTCCCCCGCCGGATCGCGATCTTGGCGGTTGGCGATCGCCCGCGCCGCGGCGAGACCGGCGGGCGACGCGGCGCCGCGATTCGGCTATCCGGCGGCGCCCCGCATGAGGTGATGATGAAGCCCGTTCCCCGCTCGCCCTGGATCACGCTGCACCGCTATCTCGGCCTTGCCGCGATTCCGCTGCTGGCCTTCGCGGCGATCACCGGATCGCTGCTGTGCATGGTGCGGCCGATCGACGCGGCGCTGAACGCCGACCTGTTTCGCCAACAGCCGGTGGCGAGCCCGTTGCCGGCGGCGATGGTGGTCGACCGGTTCGCCGCGCACCACCCGGAATGGCAGGTCCGCTCCTTTCCGCTGACGATCGCGGCGGACGAACGCATCCCGGTGAAGGCGGCGCGCGCCGACGCTCCCGGCGGGCCGGCGACCGACCAGCTGTTCCTCGATCGCGCGACGGGCGAGCCCGCGGGGGCCCGCCGGATCGGCGCGGCGTGGAGCCGGCGCGGCGCGACCGAATTGCTGCACGATGCGCATTACACCCTGCTCGGCGGAAAATGGGGCCGGTGGATCATGGGGATCGTCGCGATCGCCTGGCTGATCGGGCATTGCATCGGCTTCTACCTGACCCTGCCGCTGCGCGCGCCCTTCTGGAAACAGTGGAAGCGGAGCTGGAAGCTGAGCTTCAGGAGCATGTTCGCCCGCTTCATGCTCGATCTGCACAAGGTGAACGGGCTGTGGCTGTTCGTGCCGCTCACCGCCGTGGCGCTGACCTCGGTCGGGCTGAATTTCTTCACCGAGGCCTATGAGCCGCTGGCGGACGCGCTGTTTCGCGAGCCGCCCGAACGCGCCGTGACCGCGCCGGCCCGGCCCGTGCCGCTGACCTTCTCCGGCGCGGTGGCGGCGGCGCGGCAGCGGGCGGCGGCAACGGGCGAGCAATGGCTTCCGGCGGCGATCACCGTGCAGGCGGCGACCGACCGGATCGGCGTGCAGCTGTGCGACGACGGCACGCTGAACTATCATGCGCTGGGGCCAGTGGTGTATCTGTTCGACCGCAGGAGCCACGCCTTTGCCGAGGCGGTCGATCCCTATCGCGGCAACCCCAATCTCGCGATGATCCGCCTGCTCTATCCGCTGCACAGCGGACGGATCGGCGGCCTGGCGACCGTCGTGCTGGTGTTCCTCTCCGGCCTCGCCACGGCTGCCCTGTGCGTCACCGGCGTCTATGTGTGGTGGAAGAAGCGCAAGTCGCGCGTGGCGCTCCGCCGGGCGCGCGTGCCGGCAAACTGACCGGTGTGTTTGCCGGGCAGCCGCGATATGGAAGGGCGGCGGGGCCGGCGGGGCCGGCCCGCGAGGGAAGCCGGGGCATGATGACTGATCCCTATCTCCAGGCACGCATTGCGCTGTTGCGGCAGGCCGTGGCGGGTGACGCGCCGCCGGAGATGTATTTCGAGCTGGCCGAGGCGCTGGCAGAGGCGGGCGAGCCGCGCGAGGCGGGCGCGACCTTTCGGCGCGGCTATCTGCTGCAGCCGTCGATCTACCCGCTGCTGGGCGAGGGGCTGGGCGGCACGCGCGCCGAACTGGAAGCGCGGCGCGATTACGCAGCGACGCTCGCCGGCAATGGCGCCGGCTTTTCGCCGGTGCTCGCCGCGCTGGCGGTCGCGGAGGCGCATCTGGGCAACAGCGTCGCCGTGCGGCGGCTGGTCGACCATGAGCGCTTCTTCCACAATGCGCTCATGGCATTGCCCGACGACCTGGACCGCGCCGACTTCAACCGCGCGCTGGCAGCGGAAATCCTGTCGGGCCTCAAATATTACGACCGGCCGAGCCGCCACGCGATCCGCCGGGCATGGCGGCAGAACGACATCATGGCCTCGTCGCTGCCGGCGCTGCAGCGTTGGGGCCAACTGATCCGCGACACGATCGATCGCTATATCGCCGCGCTGCCGGCGGCGCGGAACCATCCCTTCCTGGCGGCGCGGCCTGCGGACTATGCAATCGAATCCTGGGCGCTCTCGTCCGACGGCGAGAGTTTCCACATGCCGCATATCCATCCCCGCGCCTGGATGAGCGGCGTCTATTATGTGAGCCGCCCCGAAATCTCGCGCGTGCCGGGCGGGCTTGAGGGCTGGCTGCATGTCGGCCCGCCCGCGATGCACGGCGTCTCGGCCGAACAGGGCTGGGCGGAGCGGATGGTGGCGCCCGAGCCGGGCAGCCTGGTGATGATGCCGGCCTATTTCTATCACTGGACCAAGCCGATGGGCGTGGACGAGGAGCGCATCTGCCTGGTGTTCGATGTCGTGCCGGTCGAGCTTGCCGAGGCCGGCACGGGCGACGACCGGGATGACGGGGCCGGCTGACGACCGGCCAAGGGTTGATCCCGGCCGCATCAGCCCCCTACCAAGGCCGCCGGAACGAGTTGCAGGGAAGAGCGGGCATGCACGACGCGCTGGAAATTCTCGCCGGCAAGGCGGCGGGGAATCCCCAGGCCCTGATGAGCGTCGCCCGGGCGATGGCCGAGACCAGACCCGACCGCGCGGCGGCGCTGGCGCATGCGGTGCTGGAGATGGCGCCGCCTGCCGCGATCGCCACCGCCGCGGCGGCGCTGCTCAAGGAAATGGTGCCCGACTGGCATTTCGTCATCGTGCGCGACCAGGTGCGCAACCACGCCTATGAGGCAGCGCTGCGCCGCGCCGTGACGCCTGAATCGCGCGTGCTCGACATAGGATCGGGCACCGGACTGCTGGCGATGATGGCGGCGCGCGCCGGCGCAGGCGAGGTGATCACCTGCGAGCAGAATCCGGCGGTGGCCGAGGCAGCCGGGCGGGTGCTGAAGGCCAATGGGCTCGACCGGATCCGGCTGATCGACCGGCACTCGTCCGAGCTCGACCTCGAGCGCGACCTGGGCGGGCCGATCGACGTGCTGGTATCCGAGATCGTCAGCAACAACATGGTCGGCCAGGGCTGCCTCCCGGTGATGGAGCAGGCAGCGCGCTGGCTGAAGCCGGGCGGGCGGATGATCCCGGAGGCGGGCAGCGTGCGGATCGCGCTCGCCTGGAGCGAGGCCGCGGCGCAGCGCCGGATGGGGCTCGTCGAGGGCTTCGACCTTTCCGCCTTCAACACGCTCGAGGGCACGGCACAGGTGCACAAGGTAGGCGATCCCGGGCTCAGCATCCGCAGCTCGACGGCAGACCTGATGCGCTTCGATTTCCGCTCCGGCGGGCCCTTCCCGCCGGGCGAGGCACGGGCGGAACTGGTTTCGGACGGCCGCCCCGCCAACGGGTTCATCCAGTGGATCCGGCTCGAGATGGACGAAAGCATCACGTACGAGAACCGGCCGGAGCCGGGCGCGAAATCCTGCTGGGCGCCGCTCTTCTATCCTCTGCCCGGGACGCTCGACTGCGCCGCCGGCGAGACGGTGCGGGTCGCGGGCGCGCATGACCGGGTCTCGCTGCGGCTGTGGATCGACGCAGCCGGATAGGACGTCAGAGACCCGGCTTCTGCGCGAGATAGGCAGCGAGGCGCAGCGCGTGGCGCAGGACCGGGGTGTCGGGTGTCGGCCGCGCATTGCCCGAGAGCGCCGGCTTGAGCGCCTCGGGATCGGGCAGCGCCGCGATCCTGGCGTGGAGCGCATCGAGATCGAACAGGTCGCGCACCGTCGCATCGGCCGCGAATGCGTCGAGCCGGCCGGCGAGCTTGTCGCGTTGCTCGGCCATGATCAGCGATACCCCGGGAAAGGGCGTCGACTTGCCATGGTGCCCGCGGATCGCCTCGGGCAGAATTCCCTGCATTGCATCGCGGAAGACGCGCCGCCGCCAGCCGCCGCGCAGGAACAGGTCGCTGGGCAGCGACAGGGCATAGTCCACGACGCGGCGATCGAGCATGGGAAAGGCGAAAGCGATGCCGTGCCGGGCGCCCTGCGCGGCCCAGTTCTCGCAGCGCTGCGCGATATGCGGCGACCCGATCAGGCGCACGCGGTTCGTCCGCGCGTCGGGCGCCATCAGGAGCATTCCCGCGGCGTCGGCCTGCAGGCCGGCGACGAGATCGGGCGACAGGCAGGAGGCGAGACGATCCTGCAGGCCAGCGCCCCGCCGCCGGGCAAAGGCCGCGTGAAGCGCGACCGGCGCGAGAAAGGCCAGGATTTCGCCGCGCAGCAGCGCGGCGGCCGACGCGCCACGCGCGCGCTTCAACGCGGAGAATTCGCGGGCGAGCATGCGCCACCGGCCGCGCAGCAGATGCTCCGCCAGCGCGCCCCGGCCGTTGAAGGTGGCCGCCTCGTCTCCGCCCCAGCCGCACAGGATCACCTGCACGCCCGCCGCCGCCGCGTCGGCGCAGACCGCACTCTCCGGTTCCTCCGGCCCCAGCGGCAGGGGCACATCGGAGTGGTAGGGACCGGCGTCGACATCGTCGCGCGCCGGGCGGACCGGTGCCCAGGCAATGTCCGGCTCCTGATCGAGCACCGACTGGACAAAGGCCGTTTCGTCCTCGAGCGCGATATCGTTGCGCTGCACGTCAAGGAACGACCAGGCGCGCAGCGTCCCGCCGCGATCGCGAAGCGCGCGGGCGGCGAGAACGGCGATGGCGGACGAATCGAGCCCCCCGCTCAGATGGGTGCCGACCGGGCCCGTGCGCGGCAGCCGGCTGCGGACCGCGGCCTCGACCAGCCGGCGCATTTCGGCAGCGGCAGCTTCCGGCGTGGCCTTCAGCCGTCCTGCCGCGCGCGCATCCGGCGCCCAGTAGCGCCGCAGCGACAGGCCGGCGGGAGTAACCTCGAGCATATGCGCGGCCGGGAGCCGGCTGACCCCCACGAACAGCGTCTCGTCGGGCCGTTGCCGCTGCACGAGATGGCGGGCAAGCGCCATGCGCTCGAAGCCGCGTGCGACGAGACCGGCTGCGTGGAGGCCGGCGGGGAAGGAGGCGAAGCCGAACAGCTTCCCCGGTTGCCAGACATAATGGAAGGGGCGGACCCCGAAGATGTCGCGGGCACAAAGCAGGCGGCCGGTTGCCGGCTCCCACTGCGCGATGGCGAAATCGCCCAGGAGATGGCGCGGGGCATCGCTCCCCCAGCGCGACAGCGCCGCGGCAAGCAGATCGTCGTCGTTCACACCGGATGCGCCGAGCAACGCAGCCAGCTCCTCCGGTGCATCGAGCCGCACATCAGCAGCGAGCACCTGCCCGGCGCCCGGCCCGGCGAGCGGGCCCCGTGTGGCAGTCGGGGCGAAATCCACCACCGCGAGCCCGGCGCTTCCCTCCGCCCAGCAGCGCGTCACCGGCCGCAGCGGCGCCGCGACCATGCCGGCCGCCATCGCCCCGATCGTCTCGGGCGCGACGGCTTCGCCGTCCAGGCGATACAGGCCGCATATCAGCCGCATCGCGCCACGGCCTCCCGCCACGCGCATCCGGCAACCCCGGGGCGACAGCAAGCATCGCGGGCGAGGACCTTGCCGATCAATTGCCGCACCGCAGCGAGAAGCAACCTTGCGGCCAGGATCAGCGTATCGCGCATTGCACCGACCTTAGCGGGGGAGCCGCAACGTTAACAGGCATTTGGCGGAGCATCGACCAGATGAAAAGCCGCCGTGCGGCAGCGCAACCATTCGCCTTGATCTAATCGCATGTTCCTGTATTATTATTACGAAGATCATACATAGTGAGAATTGGGGCAGGTCGCATGGATCTCGAGAATCAGATCGCGCCGCAGGACGGTACCCTGGGCGCACGCAAGTCCTGGGAAACGCCGACCTTCGAGCGCTACGACGCGCGCCGGGAAACCAAGGGCAAATATGCCACTGTGACCGAATTTACGACGACGACGGGCCCCGGGTCCTGATCGACGCGCGGACCTGACCAGCCGGTACGCGACTAGATGATTGAAGCAGTCGCGGCCTCCACCTGCGAACCTTTATTCTATCGAATCTCAGGTCTTCGGGTGCAGTCGGACATCCGGCTGCACGGCAGCATCGAGTGCGCCCGATCCGACGACCCGCAGATTCGAATCCTGTTGGGACCTGTTCCAGCGGCGCTGGATGGCGCGGTTTCGACCGGCGCCAACTGGCAGTCAGCGCCCCCTGCCTTTCTCCTGAACGTCCCCGGCGTCGTGCGCTTCCTGGTGACCTCCGGGCGCGAGATCGTCGTCGAGCCGGCCGCTGGCGTGTCGCTGGACGATGCGGCGATCTTCATCGCCGGCACCGCCATCGCCATCGCCCTCTACCAGCGGGGCGCGCTGATCCTTCACGCCTCCGCCGTCACCCATGACGGCGGCGCCTTCGCCTTCAGCGGCGCCTCGGGCGCGGGCAAGTCGACGCTGGCCGCCCTGCTCTGCCTCGACGGCAGCTGCGCGATGCTGAGCGACGATGTTTCGGCGGTCGATGTCGCCGGGGAGCATCCCATACTCGCCGCCGACGGCCGGCGCTTCCGGTTGTGGGACGACGTGATCGAATCGCTCGACCTGGCTGATCATCGCGGCCGGCAGGTGCGCAGCATGATCAACAAATATCATGTCGAACTGCCCGTCCCGCGACCCGATACGGGCCTGCCGCTGCGCGGCATCTACCTGCTGGAAGCGTTGCCCGCCGGCGACGCACCGTCAGTCGAACTCCTGCCGCCCGGGCGGGCGGCCTTCGCGCTCGACCATCATCGCTATCGCCGGATCCTCTCCAACCATATCGGCGACATGGCGCAGCGCTTCGGCCAGATGGCGCGCCTGGTCGACAGCGTCCCGGTCTATCTCTTCCGTCGGCCGGTTGCGCTGGACGACAATGCGCGGACAGTGGCCTGCCTGAAGGCGCATTGGGCGTCGCTCGGAACAATACCGGAATCGCCGCCGGCGTGACCTCCTCGCCTGGTCCTGACGGCCCGGTATGGATCGCATCCTACATGAAATCGGGCAACACCTGGATGCGGCTGATGATGATGCATCTGCTGAAGCCGCACGAGGAGAGCTGGACGCCGGACCAGCAGATCACCGTCGGCACCGGCCCGTTGCCGCGGAGCGATATCGAGCGGGCATCATTCATCGACACCTCCCTGCTCAGCGCCGACGAGCAGGATCTGCTCCGCCCGCTCCTGTGCGACGCGGAAGCGCGCGAGCAGCCCGAGCGCTGCTTCTTCAAGACCCATGACGCCTATCGCTTCAATCGCGACGGCGCGCCGATCCATGGCAGCGCGCCGCGCCAGGCCGCCTTGTACCTGGTGCGCGACCCGCGTGACATCGCCATCTCCCTCGCTACCTTCTGGAACTGGTCGCGGGAAAGGACGGTCGCGTTCATGAACAATCCGGAGGGCGACCTGCAGGGGATTCCCCGGCATTTCTCGCGGCAGATCTTCCAGAAGACGCTGGACTGGAGCGCCCATATCGCAAGCTGGCTGGAGCAGGATCGGGTCCCGACCCTGCCGATCCGCTACGAGGACCTGCGCGCCGCCCCGGGCCACTGGCTCGCGCGCGCGCTGGATTTCCTGGAGATCCGGGCTTCCACGGCGGAGATCGACCGCGCCGTCCAGCTGACCGACTTCAAGCGACTAAAACGCGAGGAAGAGGCGCATGGCTTTTCGGAGCGGTTCAAGCCCGAGATCCCATTCTTTCGCCGCGGCGAGACGGGGGAAGGCCGCGCGCTGCTCGACCCCGAACTGCTGGCCTCGATCGAGCGCGTCCATGCGCCAATGATGGCGCGCCTCGGCTATAGCGCCGCGACCGGCACCGGCCCGCCATGAGCGAGCCGCCGCGTTGAGCCCGGCATCACGAGCGATGTCATCGATAGCGCAGAATCGAGCACGATCGGGGCTCGATCAGCTGCTCCCACCCTCTTAAGGGGTAACTGACCGGCCAGCTGCGCGAGGGCGGTACCGACGCGCCGGGCGCAACGGGGCAAGGACACAGAAGACGCCGGCGCCCCCCCGGGGGGGCGGCCTATTTGGGAAGACCTCATGACCGCACCTGCCTCGATCGACGACACCACCCTCCTGCGACAAGGATCGGACGCCCTGACGGCCCCACTGGCCGAGAAGCTGCTGATGCTCAGCGTGACGCAGGGCAGCTATTTCGAATTCTCCGCAGTGACCCGACGAATCTGGGAACTGCTCGAGACGCCCCGCACCCTGGGCGATCTCGTCGCCCGCCTGATCGAGGAATATGAGGTCGAACCGGAAGTCTGCCGCACGGAAGTGGGCGCGGTGGTCGGGCGCCTCGTCAGCGAGGGCCTGATCGGGATCGACTGAGCCCGCGCCAAGGCGACGCCGTTCAGACGTGGTCTGCGAGAATCCGCGAAAAATCGGTCAGCCCGAGCGGGCCGTTCAACAGTTGCAGGTGCAGGGCGGCCCAACCCGAATTGGCCTCCAGCAGGAGCGGGCCTTCGGGCGTGATCGCAATGTCCCACCCGAGAAAGGCGAACCGGGCAAAGGCAAGCCCATGAGCGCGCACCGCCAAGGCCCGGCATTCGGACCAGAAGGGCAGGCACCGGCCGACGATCGGCTCGCCAGTATCGGGATGCTGCCCGATCTCGCCCGCGCCCTTCCCGAAATGGAGCGCGCGGGTCAGGGCCCCGCTGCCCGGGTCGATCGCGCAGCCGATGCCGGCGACCGAAATCGCGCGATCGCCGCTGGGCAGATAAAGGATCGCAGACACCATCGCGGCATGGCCGTCCCGGTCGATCCCGGTGACGATGCGCAGGCTGGCGAGCGCGCCATTGGTGATGGCCGCGACGACCGGGTGGTTGGCAAGCCTCGGTTGGACGATGCAGTCCCGCGCGCGGACATGCCCGCCAAAGCCGGCCGCAGGGACCACCCTGCCCGCAGCGTTGCGATACACGTCGCCCACGCGCTGCCAGAGCGCGGCACCCTGGCCGCTCTGTCCGTCCAGGCTCTTGACCCAGATTTCCGGCCCGACGGGGACGAACGGCGTTGCCGGCGCCACCTGCCGGCCGCCGCGAAACGCCGCCAGGGTCGGCACGGCCGGCAGATCGTGCGCAGCGCAGATTTCGGCGAAACGGGCCTTGTCCTGCACATCCTGCTGGACTGCGCCGCGCCGGGCGTTCAACGCGGCAAGCGCGGGCAGATCGGTCCAGAAGAGATAATGCGGCAACGCCGCGCGCGGGCCAGGCTCGTCCAGCCGATAAGCGCGATAATCGAACGGCGGCACGTTGCGGGTGAGCGCCAGCCGCCATGAATCGAGAATGCGGCCCCATCGCCCGGGCCGAGATTCAGCCGACTGAAGCCTGATCGCTGTGTGCAACGCCCCGACGGGCCAGGCGAGCAGCATCCCCGTGAACGCCAGCGGGCGCAGCCAGCGGCGGCGACGCGGCAGATGGGCGGGTCCGCTCAGCCGGCGAAGCCGCGTCGTTGGGGTCGGCGCCGGGCCGGGCAGGAACGGGAAGCCATATTGGCCATAAGCGAGCAGGCGCGCGCGCGCCCGGCGGACCGCGCTCATGCGCACGCGCGCCCCTGCGCGACAGGAGGGTCGCACGGCATGACATCAAGCGAAAGGCAGAGGCACTGCCCGGCGACCCGGGTGGGAATGGTGTCATGCGCCAAGAACGACGGGAAGATCAGCAGCATCCCCGCCCCGGGGCTCGACATGCCGGCCGGGTACGGCGCCCAGCCCTGCCGCGTCGCGGCGGCCGGACGGCACGCCATCGGCGGATGGGACAGGATCACCCCGGCGAGGCGGTGATGATCGATCTCGCCCTGGTCGATCATGGCCTGCGTGCGCCAGCGCGCCAGTGCAAGCAGCTCGGCCAGATTCCCCCGTCGGCCAGCCGCGGCCAGCGCGTTGGCACGGCAGGCGAGGAGCGTGGCGATGCCGATGTCCCGCGCCTCCAGATCGTCGAGCAGCGCGCCCAGCGCGGCTGCTCTGCCCTGGTGCAGCATCCAGTCAGCCGCGATGCCCAGCGCCGCATCATCGCGCGCATCCCGATCAAGTATCTGCAAGATCGCGTCCATCGCTTCCTCGCACCGGCCCTGCGCCCCGAGCAGCCCCGCCCGTTCGACACGCGCGCAAGGCCGCCCCTTCCGCCGCGGCGCTCACGCGGACGCTTTCCCTCGAGGCAAAGCGCTGTCCATCGCGCGCCACCATGGCGGAAATCGGCACCCGATGAAATGTGGAACCGGCCTCAGCCGCCGAACAGATGTCTGAACTGGCGCGGCTGCGAGCGGAGATACTGGTTGGGTGCGGTCACCGTGCCGCCCAGTTCCGCGGCGGCATGCCAGGGCCAGTGCGGATCATAGAGAATCGCGCGGGCGAGCGCGATCATGTCGGCATCGCCCGTGCCCACGATCGCCTCGGCTTGCTGATAGTCAGTGATCAGGCCGACCGCGACGACCGGGATGCCCACTGCCTGCTTCACCGCGCGGGCGAGCGGGACCTGGTAGCTCGGGCCGACCGGGATCTGCTGGTCCGGGTGGAGGCCCCCGCTCGACACATGGATCGCGGCGCAGCCCCGCGCCTCCAGCGCGCGGGCGAAGGCGACGGTCTGCGCGATATCCCAGCCACCCTCGACCCAGTCGGTACCCGAGACGCGCATCGTGACCGGGCGGTCAGCCGGAAAGGCGGCACGCACCGCATCGAACACCTCGAGCGGGAAGCGCAGGCGATTCTCGAGGCTGCCGCCATAATCGTCGTCGCGCTGGTTGGAGAGCGGCGAGAGGAACTGGTGGAGCAGATAACCATGCGCGCCGTGAAGCTGCACCGCATCGATCCCGAGCCGCGCGGCGCGCACGGCGGCGGCGGCAAAGGCGTCGCGGACCCGGGCAAGCCCGTCCCGGTCGAGCGCGGTGGGCGGGCGCTGGCCATTGGCGAAGGGCAGCGCCGATGGCGCCTCGGTCTGCCAGCCATGCGGATCGTCGAGCGCGATCTGGTGGCCGCCATGCCATGGCACTTCGGTCGACGCCTTGCGCCCGGCATGACCGAGCTGGATCGCGACCGGCATCGGCGACCAGCGGCGGATGCTTTCCAGCGTGCGCGCCATCGCCGCCTCGGTCGCGTCGTTCCACAGGCCGACATCGGCCCAGCTGATCCGCCCCTCCGGCAATACCGCCGTCGCCTCGATGGTGAGCAGCGCCGCGCCGGACAGCGCGAGCTGGCCGAGATGGATCAGGTGCCAGTCGGTCATGCAGCCGTCCTGCGCCGAATATTGGCACATCGGGGCGATGACGATGCGGTTGGCGAGGTGGAGCCCGCCCACCTCGAGCGGCTGGAACAATGCAGGCGAACTCATCCCGTGCCTTTCAATGCCGGTGCGGAACCGATGCGCCGTCGCGCGCTATTCGAGATCATTCTCGCTGATGACGATCATGCCCTGATCGCTGTTGCGGGCGAGCGCGACCAGGCCGGCCTCCGCGATCGAGTCGCTGAAGCGGTTGAACATGTCGATCGCGTCGTCTTCCGGCGCGTCCCCGCTCAGTGCCTCGAGCACCGCGTACTGGACGGCGAACTCATAATCGTCGCCGTCCACCTCGGCGGTGAATTCGACGAGCTGCTCATCGACATTGTCGAGCAGGGTCGAGAGATCGATGTCCATCTTGTCTGCGGCCATATCCGATATTCCCCATGGTCGGCGCCGGCGGCGCCTGGCTTGATGTGATCGACAACGCGCCGGACGGTTCGAAGGTCCGGGCGCATCGCCTGCGCCACCGATGCGGGTTCTTTCGTCCGGAGGCAATCCGGATCGGCACCGGCATCGCCAACATGGCGCGGGTTTTCCGGCCGGGGCCTGGCCGGCGGCGGCGGGACGATGCCGGAGACAGCCTCGTCCCGCTCCGGCATGGCGCGCGTCGCCAGGGCGGGTGCCGACCGGAATCCGGTCAGCCCCCCGGATCAGCGCGCGCTCTTGGCGGCCTTGGGCGCCGCTGCCTTGGTCGTCGCGGCCGGCGCGGCTGCGGCCGAGCGGGCGGCGACGGCGGCGGCGAGGGCGCGATTGCGGCGCTTGTTGGCGGTGCGTAACTGTCCCATCGGGAATCCCATCATGTCGGAGAAAGCCGCGGCGCCCGGCCGGTTGCCGGCTGCCGCGATAAATCGCCGCCTGCATGGTCATGGTTCGCGGGCCGTGACAAGCGCCATCGTTTACGCCGCGCCGCCTCACACCAGGAACATCGCCACCGCCGCGACCGCCATCACCGCCGTCGCCGACCAGCCGAAGAAGCGCAGGGCCGGCGAGGCGGTATAGGCGCCCATGGTCGACCGGCGCGAGACGACGATCATCATCGCCACCATGATCGGCACCGCGACCACGCCGTTGATCACCGCGCTCCAGAACAATGCCTTGATCGGATCGACCGGCGACCAGTCGAGCCCGATGCCGAGCAGCGTCGCGACGCTGATGACCGCGTAGAAGCCCCGTGCCTCGAGCGGCTTCTTCTCCAGGCCGGTGGTCCAGCCGCGCGCCTCGCCGATCGCATAGGCAGCCGAGCCGGCAAGGACGGGGATGGCGAGCAGCCCGGTGCCGATGATGCCGAGGCTGAACAGCAGGAAGGCGAACTGGCCGGCGACCGGCTTCAGCGCGCTCGCCGCATCCGCCGCCGTCTGGATATCGGTCTTGCCCGCCGCGTGCAGCGTCGCCGCCGTGCCGATCATGATCGCCAGGGCGACCAGGTTGGAGATCGCCATGCCGGCAAAGGTATCGATGCCGATACGGCGGAGTTCGGCCGGCGCCTCCCTGGGCGCGTCCTTCAGCGCATGCTTGGCGTCGTCCTTGTCGACCTCCTCCACCTCCTGCGAACTTTGCCAGAAGAAGAGATAGGGGCTGATCGTGGTGCCGAAGACCGCGACGATGGTGGTGACGGCGGTCGCACCCGCGACGGTGGGCCAGACCATGCCCCAGCCCACCGCCGCCCAGTCGACATGCACCATGAAGACCAGCGCGACATAGGCGAGCAGCACCAGCGTCAGCCATTTCAGGATCGACGCATAGCGGTGATAGGGCACGAAGATCTGCAGCAGCAGCGAGCCGATGGCGAAAACCGCGGTGAAGACATGATCGCCCCGGCCGACCACGAGCTGCGCCGCCTCGCCCATCGCGGCGAGATCGGCGCCGATATTGATCGTGTTGGCGACGAACAGCAGCGCGACGAGGCCGGTGACGATCCAGCCGGGCATGATCTTCGCCATGTTGCGCGCCAGGCCCTGATCGGTGACGCGGCCGATCCGCGCGCTGACCAGCTGCACCGCCGTCATCAGCGGATAGGTGAGGACGAGCGTCCACAACAGGCCGAAGCCGAATTGCGCGCCGGCCTGGGAATAAGTGGCGATACCGCTGGGATCGTCATCGGCGGCGCCCGTGATGAGGCCCGGGCCGAGCTGCTTCATGGCATCCATCGGTCGGCGACGCTGGGTGAGGCTCATTCACGGTCCTTGGTGCGGGGGCGGCGCCCGGTCGAGCGCGTCATCGGATCGGGCCTGGGCGGCGGGCGCCAGCCGGGCGGCGGGGTCATGCGCTGCTGGCTGGTGCCCAGCCCCATCGCGCCGGGCTGCTGGCGCGTGAGGCCGGCGGTATCCGCAGCGCGCGCGGCCTCGGGCGAGGCGCCGCCGCGCAAGAGATTCAGCTGGTCGCGCAGGCGACGCGCCTCCTCGAAGTCGAGCGCCTCGGCGGCGGCCTCCATCCGTTTGCGCAATTGCTCGATCGCGTCGGTCATCGGCGCACAACGCTGGTGCCGGGAAATGGACGCATGCCGACCAGCCTGATCCGGATCAATGTACCGGGCCGACCGCCACGGCGTCGAGCGCGAGCCAGCCCGCCATGCGCTGCAACTCGGCGGTCAGGCGCTCGACCGTGTCGGCAGGCGCGCCGGGCTCGAGATGGATGCGGTGCGCGATCAGCCGCGAGGCCTGGCGATTGGCCTTGAGATCGACCCGCGCGACGATCCGCTCGTCGAGCAGGAAGGGCAGCACATAATAGCCATAGATGCGCTTCTCGGCCGGGGTGTAGATCTCGATCCGGTAGCGGAAATCGAACAGCCGCTCCGTCCGGGCGCGCTCCCACACCAGGGGATCGAACGGGGCGAGCAGCGCGGCACCGCGGATGCGGCGGGGACGCGGGGCGTCGCGGTGCAGCCAGGCCGGGTGCGCCCAGCCCCGCACCGTTACGGGAAGCAGCACGCCCTCTTCCGCCAGCGCCGCGACCGCGGTGCGCGCTTCCTCGGGGCCGATTCGGAAATAGTCGCGCAGGTCGGTCGTGGTTGCGATGCCGAGGGTGCGGGCGGCGCGCTCGACCAGCGCGCGCTGTGCCTCAGCTTCGGGCGGCGTGGGCAGATCGAGGATGCGGGCCGGGATGACCCGCTCGGTCAGGTCATAGACGCGCTCGAAGCTGCGGCGGCGCGTCGCGGTGGTGATATGACCGGCCCAGAACAGCCATTCGAGCGCATGCTTGGTGGCGCCCCACGCCCACCAGCCGGTGCCGCTCCTGCCCTGTTCGAAATCCGAGGCCGCGAGCGCCCCCTCCGCGCGGAGGCGCGCCAGGATCGCCTCGGCCTCGGCGCGGCGCTCGCCGGCAAAGGCGCGCATGCTCTTCCAGCCCGTATCGCCGCGATCGGCCCGCGCCATGCGCCAGCGCAGCAGCGGATGCAGCTCCAGCGGAAGCAGCGAGGCCTCGTGCGCCCAATATTCGAACAGGCGGCGCTCGTTGCTGCGGCCCCAGGCGGCGCGATCGAGCAGGTCGCGATCATAGCTGCCGAGCCGCGAAAAGGCGGGCAGATAATGCGCGCGGACGAGCACGTTGACGCTGTCGATCTGATGCAGCGAAAGCCGCTCGGCCGTGCGGCGCAGCCGGCCGCGGTCGGCGCGCACGGGATGCGCGGCGCCGAAGCCCTGCGCGGCCAGCGCGATTCGCCGCGCCTGCGCCAGCGACAGCTGCTCGCTCAGGACCGTTCGGCCCGATCGACGGCGCGGGCATAGTCGAACGCCGCGTCGCGCTCGCGCTGCGTCTTGAAGGCGGTGCCCGGATCGGGCGCGTCGCCGAGCGAATGGAGCAGCGCCCAGAGCGCGAAGCGCCGCCCCGCATCGGGCTCGCTCCAGAAGGCCGTGCCAAGGCGCTCGACACCGAGTTCGAGCGCGGACTCGTCGAGCGTCTCGATCTCGGTCGTGCCGAAATAATGATGGAGCAGCGCGTCGAGATCCAAAGTCTATTCCCCGATCAGGTGCAGCGCGAGCGACCGGCGATGCGGACGGCGGCGATGTTCGAACAGGTAGATGCCCTGCCAGGTGCCGAGGGCCAAGCGCCGATCGATCAGCGGGATGGACAGCTGGACCAGGGTGAGCGCGGTGCGCAGGTGCGCGGGCATGTCGTCCGGCCCTTCATCGTCATGCGCATAGGCGGCCGGGTCCTCCGGGGCGATGCGGGCGAAATAGGCCTCGAGGTCGGAGCGCACCTCGGGTGCCGCATTTTCCTGGATCAGCAACGAGGCGGAGGTGTGGCGGCAGAAGAGCGTCAGCAAGCCGGCCGTCATGTCCTGCGCGGCGACCCAGCGCTCGACCTCGCGCGTGATCTCGGCCAGCCCCTGCCGCTGCGTCTCGATCGTGAGGGTGCCGGTCGCCTGTCTCATCGCGGGGAACATATAGCGATCATGCGAGATCGATCCAGACGGGAGCGTGATCGCTGCTCTTCTCCCAGCCGCGGACATGGCGATCGACATCGGCTGCCTTCAGCCGGCCAGCGATCGAGGGGCTGAGCAGGAGGTGATCGATGCGCAGCCCGGCATTGCGGGCATAGGCGTTCCGGAAATAATCCCAGAAGGTATAGATCGTCTCGTCCGGGTGCATCGTGCGCAGTGCGTCGGTCCAGCCCTGATCGAGCAGCCGGAAAAAGGCGGCGCGAACCTCGGGCGCGAACAGCGCATCGTCGATCCAGCGCTCGGGCTTGTAGACATCGCGCTCCGTCGGCATCACGTTGAAGTCGCCGGCGAGAATCACCGGCGCGCCGCTCGCGACCAGATCGGCGGCATGAGCGATCAGCCGGTCGAACCAGGCAAGCTTGTAATCGAATTTCGGACCGGGCCGGGGATTGCCGTTGGGCAGATACAGGCCGGCGACCAGCACCCCGTCCACCGCCGCCTCGATATAGCGGCTGGCGAGATCGTCCGGATCGCCGGGCAGCCCGCGCCGCGTCTCGACCGGCACGCCCGCGCGGCTGAGGATCGCGACGCCGTTCCAGCTCTTCTGGCCGTGCCAGACGGCATGATAGCCGGCTGCCGCGATCGCCGCTTCGGGGAATTTTTCCTGCGGCGCCTTCAGTTCCTGGAGGCACACCACGTCCGGCCGCGCCTCCTCCAGCCAGCGCAGCAAGACCGGAAGCCTGCCGTTGACGCCGTTCACATTATAGGTCGCGATCTTCATGCGCTTCTCCCGGCAGCCACGGCCCCATCCGCCCGAACGCGCGAGCCCGCAAGGCGATGCCCGCCGGCCGACTTGATCCCGATCAGGCAGAATCAAGGGAACGGTCGGGATCACCAATGCGTCTTGTCGGCACATGAACGCTCCCGCCACCCCGCTCCACCCCTGGCAGCACCGTGCCCAGCAGACGCTGCAGGCAATGATGTTCGACATGGTCGACGATGCGCGCTTCCCCTGCGTCGGCGCCAAGGCGGCGCTTGCGCGCGGCACGCTCGAGGTACTCGCCTGCGACCGGATCGACAGCGCCTGGGACGACCTGCGCATCCATGACGGGCTGCTTTCCTTCGCCGCTGCCTATCGCGCGGCCCCGGCCCTGTTCCGCAGCTTCGCCGTGGTCTTCGAGGGACCGGACGACCTGAGCGAATCCGCGTTCGAGGCGGCACTATGGGCGCGGGTCCAGTCACTGTCGGACAAGGATGTGTGGCGCGGGCAGGACTATGATTCCTCGGTCAGCCCCGACCCGGAAAATCCGCATTTCTCGCTGAGCTTCGGCGGCGAGGCATTCTTCATCGTCGGGCTCCATCCCAAGGCAAGCCGCCCGGCGCGCCGCTTCGCGCGGCCCGCGATGGTGTTCAACCTGCACGACCAGTTCGAGACGTTGCGCGCCCAGGGCAAATATGAGGGCATGCGCGAGAAGATCATGCTGCGCGACGAGGCGCTGGCCGGATCGCGCAATCCGATGCTGGCGCGCCACGGCGAGGCGAGCGAGGCACGGCAATATAGCGGGCGCGCCGTCGACACCGACTGGGCCTGCCCGTTTCGCTATGCCGGAGAGAGTGAATGAGCGACGTGATCGAAATTCCCGAACGCAGCGGAACGGCCTTTCGCCTGGGCAAGGGCGAGACGCTGGTGGTGATCGATCCGCGCGGCGAGCAGGTCGCCGACCTGCTGGCGTTCAGCGCCGCCGATATCGACGAGGTGATCTCCTCCGGCCGGACGCTCGATTATGCCTCGCGCCTCTATCTCACGACCGGCGACAAACTCTATTCGAACCGGTCGACGATCCTGCTCGAGATCGTGGCGGACACGGTCGGGCGACATGATTTCCTGCTCACGCCCTGTTCGGCCGATACATTCCGGCTGCTGTACGACGATCTCACACCGCACCGCGGCTGCTTCGGCAATCTCGCCGAGGCGCTGGCGCCCTATGGCGTGACGCCGGATCGCATCCCGACCGCGTTCAACTGCTTCATGAACGTGCCGGTCGACGGCGAGACCGGCGAACTCAAGGTCCTGCCGCCGCTCAGCCGGGCGGGCGACCATATCGCGTTTCGTGCCGCGACCGACCTGGTGATCGGGCTCACCGCCTGCTCCGCGCCCGATTCGAACGGGGGCAGCTTCAAGCCGATCCACTATCGGATCGAGCCGGCCGCTGCGGGCGCGGCCTAGCCGCGCGGGGAATCGGGGCGCCGGCGTGCGGCGGTCCCCTTAGCGCAACAGGTCCCGCATCGCCTTTTCATACAGCCGCGCCACCAGGAGATGCTGCCGCGCCAGCGACGGATCGGCGCGGCGCGCCAGTGCCTTTTCCTGGAGCGCACGCGTGCGGAGATAGCCCGCCGCCCCGAGCGGATCGGCGACCGGCTCCTGCGACGACGCGCCAGCGGCGTGGCCGGGAAGCGGCCTTTCGCGCCGCGATGCATATCCCCCGAACATCATGAAAAGGCCCCGCAATAGCCTGACGGATCGAACGACACCGCCGTGCCTGCGGCGATATTGGCAAGGCCCGCTTCAAGCCGTTCGGCGAGGTTGGTGAAATTCTCGGCGCGTATCTCGGCGAGCCATTCCAGCGCGGTCGCATGCGGCACCCGGCCGCTGCGGACATCCTGCAGCATGCGATTGACGATGTCGGCGCCGGGGGTCGAAAGGGAGCCGGGATGGTAAGGCATCGTCACCTCTTAGCGTCGAAGTGAGCCTTGGTACGAATCGGCCGCCCGGGCGTCGACTAAGTAGAATCCCGCTGATGCGAAGGAACGGACGACTCGGGCTACCTGGCGAATCGCGTATCGCAGGGGATGCGTTTCGGGTCGCTTTGTCTCATCGCGAGCCACCGCCCGCGCAAAAAAGCGGCGCCTCCTTCACCCTTCGTGCACCGGCGCGCGCTATCGACAGGATTGGAGCCGGCAGTCCCAAGGTGGATCGACAGACGTGAATGACATGACGCCGACGATAACAGCAGCCCCCGCGAGCATCGCACCGCGGGTGGTGACGGCGGTGCTGTGGCGTTCGGGCAGCCAGATGGTCGCGCAGATCAGCATGTGGGCCTCCACCTTCTGGGTGATCCGGCTGCTCAATCCGACGGACTATGGCCTGTATGCCATGACCTCCGGCGTGATGGTGCTGCTGAGCATGCTCAACGGGCAGGGCTTTGCCGGCGCGCTGATCCGCGCCGAGACGATCACCACCCGCGAGATCCGGCAGATGTTCGGCCTGCTCATCATGCTGAACGGCGGGATCGCGCTGCTCCAGGTCGCCATCGCGCCCCTCGTCGCCGCCTATTTCCGCTATCCGCTGGTGGGCACGATGCTCACCGTCCAGGCGCTGCTCTACCTCGCCAACCCGTTCATCGTGCTGCCCGGCGCGCTGCTCGCGCGCGCGATGGATTTCCGCCAGCAGGCCAAGGTCAACCTGCTCGCTGCCGCCGCGGGCGCGCTCACCTCGCTGATCGGTGCGCTTTCCGGGCTGGGCGTCTGGACCCTCGTGATCGCGCCGCTCGCCCTGGTGTGGACGCGCGCGATCGGCATGACGCTGGCCGCGCGCCTCGTGGTGTGGCCGACCTTCGGGCTGCGCGGCGCGCGTGCGACGGTATGGTTCGGCGGCGCGATGCTGGCGAGCGACCTGCTGTGGCTGGTGCAGACCCAGGCCGATGTGTTCATCGGCGGGCGGGCGCTCAGCCCGCATCTGCTCGGCGTCTATACCACCTCGCTGTTCCTCGCGCAGATCGTCACCAGCAAGTTCATCCCGCCGCTCAACGAGGTCGCCTTCACTGCCTATGCCCGGCTGCAAAACGATCCGCTCAGCGCCGGCCAGGCGTTCGAGAAATCGCTGCGGATCATCATGATGGCGGCCCTGCCCTTCTATTTCGGCCTGGCGGTGACGGCGCAGCCCTTCGTCGAGACGATGCTCGGCGCCAAATGGGACGAGGCGATCCCGATCGTCGCGATCCTCGCCATGGCAATGCCGTTCCTGACGTTGCAGATCCTGTTCGCGCCGGCCACCACCGCGCTCGGCCATACCCGCATCCAGGTCGCCTCGGCCGCGGCGGGCGCCGTGATCATGCCCGCCGCCTTCCTGCTGTGCATCCGCTGGGGCGTGACCGGGCTGGCCTGGGCCTGGCTGTTCGCGATGCCGCTGCTGACCCTGTTCACCGCGCGCATCGCCTTGCCGATCCTCGGCACCTCCTGGCTGGCGCTCGCCCGCGCGATCCGGCCCGCGCTGTTCGCCGCGACGGGCATGGCGATCGTGGTCGAACTGCTCGACCGCTCAATCACCGTGCCGTCGCCGGCGCTCCGGCTCGCCATCCTCGTCGGCACGGGCGCCACGGTCTACGGCCTGCTCGCGATGCTGGCGGCGCGATCGGTTGTGATGGAGGTACTGGCGTTGTTGCGGCCGGCACGACCGGCGCCGACGGCGTAGGAGACTCGACCTCCCGCCCATCGAAGCACCTCGCTCGATTCGTGTCGAGCGACGCCGAGGCACGGTGCCCGTTGCGCAGGTCTCCCATGTCGCTCGAAACGGAAGGAGAAGAAGACCCGATCCGGCGACACCCGTTCCGGTCACAGCCCGGACGTCGCTATCGGAACGCCCCCTCTCCCCGGCGCCGGCGGCCACAAATGGCGTCGTCCTTGATTCCGCTCAATCCGGGCATGGCCGCCCGGGTGAAGAAGAGCGCAGGGAGATGCACGATGGATCATGATGTGGTGGTGGTGGGCGGCGGGCCAGCCGGGCTGGCGCTGGCGCGGTCGCTCGCCGGGAGCGGGCTGAGCATAGCCGTGGTGGAACGACAGCCACTGGCGCAGCTTGCCGACCCGGACAGCGACGGGCGCGAGATCGCGCTCACCCACCGGTCCGTCGGCGTGCTGCAGGCGCTCGGCGCCTGGGCGCATCTCGATGCCGCCGACATCGCCCCGTTGCGCGCGGCGCGCGTGCTCAACGGCGGCTCGCCCTTCGCGCTGTCGATCGATCCGGGCGGCGCGCGCGGCGATCCGCTCGGCCAGCTCGTGCCCAACCACCGGATCCGCCGCGCCCTGTTTCGCGCGGCCGAGCGGCAGCCGGGGCTCGCATTGCTCGCCGGCACGACCGTCACGGCAGTGCGCACCGATCGCGCCCGCGCCACCGTCATCCTGGCGGATGGCCGCATGCTGCGCACCCGGTTGCTGGTCGCGGCCGATTCCCGATTGTCGGCGGTGCGCGAACGGCTCGGCATCGCTGCGGAAATCAACCGCCTCGGCCGCTCGATGATGGTCTGCCGCGTCACCCATCCGCGCGACCACCGCGGCATCGCGACCGAGTGGTTCGATCACGGCCAGACCATCGCGATGCTGCCGCTCAACGGACGCCTCTCCTCCGCCGTGCTGACGCTGCCGTCGGCGGAGATCGACCGGCTGTCGGCACTGGATGCCGAGGCGCTGGGACAGGAGATCACGCGGCGGTTCGGCGCCCGGCTGGGGCCGATGCGCATCGTCGAGCCGCCGCATGTCTACCCGCTCGTCACGACCTACGCCCGTCACTTCGCCGCGACGCGGGCGGCGCTGGTCGGCGATGCCGCCGTCGGCATGCACCCGGTGACCGCGCACGGGTTCAACCTGGGGCTGCAGGGCCAGGCAACCCTCGCCACGCTGATCCGCGAGGCGGCCGCGCGCGGCCGCGATATCGCGTCGCCACTGCTGCTGCGTCGCTACGAAGCCGCGCACCGACTGGCGAGCCGGCCGCTCTATGCCGCCACCAACCTGCTCGTCCGGCTCTATACGGATGAGCGGCCGGGCGCCCGGCTCGCCCGCCAGGCGACGCTGATCGCCGGGGCGCGGCTGCCGCTGGTCCGCAGTACCGTCAGCCGCCTGCTGATGCAGCGCTGACCCGGGGGCGCTAATCCAGCCAGCCCGTTCGAACCGGCCCGATCTCAAGCGGCATCCCGTCGTCGCGCGCGACCACGGCGGCGGCATGGCCCAGCAGCGCATCGGTCGCCGCGATCATCCAGCCCTCGCCGCCGCGCAGCAGCCGGGCCTCGGGCGTGACCGAGACGTGAAAGGCGTCGAGCGGATAGGACAGGCCCAGGCCGAGCGCCTTCACGAACGCTTCCTTGCGCGCCCAGCATTCGAAGAAGGCGCGACGACCTTCCGCTTCGGGCAGCGCCGCGAGCGCGTCCCGCTCAGCAGCGGCGAACAGGCCGTCGGCGATCTCGCGCCAGTCGATCGTCTCGTCGACCGCCTCGATATCGCAGCCGACCTCCCCTTCGGCGATCGCCAGCATCATGCGCTCGCCCGAATGCGACAGGCTGAAGCAGAATCCGGCGCCCGGCAGCGCGGGCTTGCCGTGGCTGCTGGCGGCATAGGCCAGCGCCTCGGGCGCGCGGCCGGCTCGTTCGGCGAGCAGCAGCCGGAGCTTCGCGCGGCGGACGACGAAGCGGCGGCGATCGCGGTCGAAGCGGAAGCGCGAGGCCCGCTCGCGCTCCGCCGGATCGAGCAGCAGGGCCAGGCGCGCGACCTCGGCCACGCCCGCCTCCAGCGTATCGAAATGAACGGCGACCGCCGCCATGCGCCGATCAGCCTACGGCGCGTAGCGGCGGTGCGCCAACCTCCGGCTCCGGCGTGGCGCGCAGCAGCTCCGCCTTGAGCAGCTCGGCGAAGTGATCGACATTGGGCGGCTCGAGCATGGTGCGATGCCCGCCCGCCACGACATGGGCGTTGAACCGGCCCGTCGCGACCGCCCGCCAGTCCTCGACGAAATCGAGCACGTCGGGGTGATCCTCCGGCTGGAACAGCACCATGTCCCCTGCATAGGCGGGTGGATTGTAGCGCAGCGTGATGCGATCGAGCTGGGTGCGGAGCTTGGGCTGCAGCACCGCCTCGCGCCCGCCGCGCAGCGCTGCCGCGTCGGACAGGCCGCGCAGCCGCTCGCGGAAATAGCGCAGCCGCTCGCCCTTGGGCTGCGCCATGGACTGCGCGACGTGGAAGCGGAACTTGCTGACGAAGAAGCGTACTTCGCCAATCGCCCGCGCCTTGACCGGGTGGAAGGCGTGGACGAGCATCAGCAGCTCGACCTCATCGCCTTCCGCGCGCAACTGATGCGCGACGGCATAAGCGAGGATCCCCGAGGTGCACCAGCCGCCGATGCGGTACGGCCCCTTGGGATAGGCCTCGCGCACGGTGGCCACCACCAGCGCGGCGGCCTCTTCAAGTTTCTTCGGGCAGCCGCCGGCGGTTTCCAGCACATGATCGACCGACAGGCCGAGAAAGGGCTGGTCCGGGCCGAGCCGTTCGGCGAGCGGCAGGAAGGTCGAGCCGCCATCGAGCCAGATCAGCGGACGCTGCGCGCCGTTCGGCTGGATCGGGATGATCGCGGAGGATTCCTCCGCGGCACGGCCCGAGGCGATCAGTTCCGCCATGTCGGACAGCTTCGAGGCACGGAACAGCGCCGCCATCGGCAGGCGGATATTATATTCCGCCTGGATGCGGCGGAGCAGCCGCGCGACCAGCAGCGAATGGCCGCCCAGATCGAAGAAATCATCGTGGCGCGACACATCCTCGACCTTGAGCACCGCGCGCCAGATCACCGCCAGCCGTTCCTCGTCCGCCGTAGCGGGCGGTTCCGCCGTGCGCGAGGTGGGCGCCCCCGGCTCGGGCAGCGCATGGCGATCGACCTTGCCATTGGGCGTGAGGGGCAGCGCCTCCATCGCAACGAAGCGCGTCGGAATCATATAATCCGGCAGGCTGGCCGAGAGCAGCTCGCGCCACTCGGCGGCATCGCCGGGGCCGACGATATAGCCGGCCAGCGCGCGCTCGCCGCTCGCATCGGGCCAGGCCTTGACCGCCGCGCCGCTGACGCCGGGCAGCTTGGCCAGCGCGCCTTCGACTTCCTCGATCGCGACACGGAAGCCGCGGATCTTTTCCTCATTGTCCGTGCGGCCGAGACATTCGAGCACGCCGTCCGCGCGCCAGCGGCCGAGATCCCCGGTGCGGTAGAGTCGCTCCCCGCGATGATCGATGAAGCGTTCCGCGGTCAGGTCCGGCCGGCCGCGATAGCCGACCGCGACGCCGCGCCCGCCGATCAGCAATTCGCCGACCGCGCCGATCGGCAGGTCATTGCCCGCCTCGTCCAGCACGCGGACCTGGGTGTTCGCGATCGGGTGGCCGATCGGGATCGCGCCCGTGCCGGGCAGGACCTGCGCCACGGTCGACCAGATGGTGGTCTCGGTCGGGCCGTACATGTTCCACAGCTGCCCGACGCGCGGCAGCAACTGGTCGGCGACGGCGCGGGGCAGCTTCTCGCCGCCGCACAGCACGCGCATCTGCGGTGCGCCGCACCAGCCGGATTCGATCAGCCCGCGCCAGGTGGCGGGGGTAGCCTGCATCACATCGGGCCGGGTGGCGGCGATCAGGTCGATCAGCTCGGCCATGTCGCTCGCCGCCTCGCGCGAGGCGATGACCACCTTGCCGCCCGAGACGAGCGGCAGCCACAGTTCCAGTTCGGCGATGTCGAACGACAGGGTGGTGACCGCGAGCAGCGTCTCGCCCTCGGCAAAGCCGGGGGCCTGCTGCATCGCCATCAGCAGGTTGACGAGCGCCGCGTGCGGGATCTCGACGCCCTTGGGCTTGCCGGTCGAGCCCGAGGTATAGAGCACATAAGCGAGCGATTCGGGATCGATCGCGGGCGGCGTGAAGGCCGCCTCGGGCCAATCGCGACCCAGGACCAGCAGCCGCGCCGCCCCTTCGGGCAGGACATCGGCAGTGTCGGGTTCGACAAGCACCAGCGCGGGCTGCGCGCCTTCGGCGATCAGCGCGAGCCGGCTCGGCGGAAAGGCCGGGTCGAGCGGAAGATAGGCAGCGCCGGCCTTGGCCACGCCGAGCATCGCCGCGACCATCCAGGGCGAGCGGCCAAGCGCGAGTCCGACCAGCGCACCGGGCGTGACGCCCTCCGCCACCAGCCGCGCGGCGATCGCATCGGACCGGCGCGCAAGCTCCCGATAGGTCCAGCCGGTGCCCGCATATTCGAGCGCGATCGCCTCCGGATGCAGCGCCGCGCGTTCGGCGAACCAGTCGACCACGGTGCCGTGCGGCAGCGGCCGGGCGGTATCGTTCCATGCCTCGACCAGCGTCGTGCGCTCGTCGTCGCCGAGCATCGGCAGCGCGGCGAGCGTGGCTTCGGGATCGGCGGCGACGCCTTCGAGCAGCCGCGTCCAGTGGCCGATCATGCGGCGGATCGTCGCCATGTCGAACAGCTCGGTCGAATAGAGGAAGCGCCCGGCCATGCCCTCGGGGCGCTCGTCCAGCTCGAGATAGAGATCATATTTCGCGGCGCCGACCGTGACGTCCATCTGCGTCAGGTCCCAGCCCTGCGGGAAGGGCTCGACCGGCGGCTCGATCGAGAAGAGCGTGTTGAACAGCGGGTGGGTGCCGCTGCCGCGCTTGATGTCGAGCGCGCGAATCAGCCGGTCGAACGGCACGTCGGTCGCGCCGAGCGCCCCGATCACGCTTGCCTTCACCTCGGCCAGATAGGCGCGGAACGAACGCGTGCCCTCGGGCCGGCTGCGCAGCGCCATGGTGTTGAGGAAATAGCCCATCAGCGGCTGCAGCTCGGGCCGGCGCCGCGTATCAGTGACGCCGCCGACGATGATGTCATTGTCGCCGGTGTAGCGGAACAGCATCGCCTTGTAGGCGGCGAGCAGCACCATGTAGAGCGTGGCGCCTTCGGCCTGGGCCAGCAGCTTGAGCCGCTCGATCAGCGGATGCGAGAGCTCGAACACCTCCATCGACCCGGCATGGGTCGGGTGCGCGGCGCGCGGGCGATCGCCCGCCAGTTCCAGCCGCGGCAGCGGCTCGGCCAGGATGGTGCGCCAATGCTCGACCTGGCGCGATATCGCCTGGGGATTGGCCTGATCGAGCTGCCACGCCGCATAATCGGCATATTGCAGCGCCGGTTCGGCGAGCGGGGACGGCATGCCCTGCTCATAGGCAGCCACCAGCGCGGCAAGCTCCGGCACCAGCGTGCGGTAGATCGACACGCCATCGAAGATGATATGGTGCAGCGTGAGATAGAGCCGGTGCTCCTCCTCGCCGAGCTTAACCACGCGCGCGCGGAACAACGGCGCCTGATCGAACGGGATCGGGGCGCGTGCATCCTCGGTGGCGAGGCGCACTGCCTCCGCGTCGCGCGCATGCTCGGGCAGGTGGCTGATGTCGATCAGCTGCAGCGCGATCGGGCGGGCCGGGGCGATTTCCTGGTGCAGCTCGCCATCGATCTCGACAAAGGCAGTGCGCCAGATCGCGTGGCGGCGGACGATCTCGCTCAGCGCGGCTTCGAGCGCGGCATGATCGTAGCGGCCGAGCCGGTGGATCGTGATCGACTCGTTGTAGAGCGGCATGTCCGGCGCCATCTGCGCGTGCAGCCAGAGCTGGCTCTGTTCGGCGGTGAGCGGCACGACGCGATCCGGCGCGCGCGGCCGAATCGGCTCGGGCGCGGCGACTTCGGCGGCGGGGCTGGCCTCGCCGCTGAGCATCCGGGCGAGCAGGGCGCGCCGCGCTGCCGCGGCCTCGATCTTGGTCTGGACTGTCATGCGAAGGTCACCGGTAGCGATTTGAGGCCGCGCAGGCCGAGATTCTCGCGCCACACCAGCTTGCCCGCGCCGAGCGCGAGATTCGGCAGGCGGCGCAGCAGCGCTTCGAAGGCAATCCGCCCTTCCATCCGGGCGAGCGGGGCACCGAAGCAGAAATGCGCCGCCCAGCCAAAAGCGAGGTGGCGATTGTCAGTGCGCTCCAGATCGAGCGTGTCGGGATCGGCAAAGCGCTCCGGATCGCGGTTCGCGGCGGCCATCACCGCCATCACGGCCTCGCCCTTGCGGATCAGCCTGCCGCCCATCACCGTATCCTCGCGACAGATGCGACCGGTGTGCTGGCTGGGCGTCTCGAAGCGCAGCAGTTCCTCGAGCGCGGTCTCGGCGATTTCGGGCCGGTCGCGGAACTGGGCGAGCTTGTCGGGCTGGGCGAGCAGGGTGAGCAGGCCGTTGCCGATCAGGTTGGTCGTGGTCTCCTGCCCGCCGACCATCGTCACGATGGTGTTGGCGATCACTTCTTCCTCGGTCAGGCGATTGCCATCGACCTCGGCCTCGACCAGCGAGCGGATCAGCCCGTCGCCCAGCGCGCGCTGCTCCTCATGGATCGCGCTGCGGAAATAGGCAGTCATGTCGGCGACGCTCTTCAGCACCTGGCCGACGCGTTCCGGATTATGCTGGAAATTGCCGAGCATCTCCGCGAAATCCGCCGACCAGGCCTTGAGCTGGGCATGATCCGCCTCGGGCACGCCGAGCAGATGCGCGGTGACGATCGCCGGGAAGGGCGCGGCGAAATCGGCGATCACGTCCATCGATCCTTGCGCGACGACCCGGTCGAGCAGGGCGTTGGCGATCTCGACGATCCGGCCTTCCAGCAGTTCGACCCGACGCGGCGTGAAGGCGGTCGAGCAGAGCTTGCGCAACCGGGTGTGCGACGGCGCATCATGGAACAGCATCTGCTTCACCATGACGGCCGCGATCGGCTCGATATGGCCGAGCCCGAGCGCGCGCATCGATTCGGGCGAAGGCGTACGATCGGCCGAAAAGCTGTGCAGCACCTGGTGGACATCGGCATAGCGGGTGACCACCCAGCAATGCAGGAACTGGTCCCAGTGAACCGGGTCCTCCTCGCGCAGCCGGGCATAGAGCGGATAAGGATCCGCCAGGACCGCCGGATCGAGCAGGCGGTACAGGCTGAGGGACGGATCGGATGCGGGTTGCGTCGCCATTGCCTCAGCCCACCATGCGCGCGACGTCTTCGTCGCTCATATTGTCGAGCATCTCGAAGATCAGGTTCTCGATGATCGTGGCGAGCTTCGCCACGGTGCGGCCCTCGAACAGGTGGAACAGGGTGAGTTCCACGCCAAAGGCATCACGGGCGCGGACCACCACCTGGGTGCCGAGCAGCGAATGCCCGCCGACCTGGAAGAAATCGTCGTCCACGCCGATATCGCTGCGGCCGATCACGCCGCTGACGATCTCCAGCAGGCGGCGCTCGGTCGCGGTTTCGGGCGCGCGGCCCGCCGGCGATTCGGCCATGGCGTGGACCGCCGGATCGGGCAGCGCCTTCACGTCGACCTTGCCGTTCGCGGTGAGCGGCAGTGCATCGAGCGCCACGAAGCGGGCCGGCACCATATAGTCAGGCAGCATTTCGGCGAGCGGGGCACGGAGCGCGACCACCGCCGGCGTGGCGCCCGGGGCGAACACGACATAGGCGACCAGATCGCCGTCGCGTGCGACGACCGTGCTGGTTGCGATCTCGGGCAGGCGGTTGAGCAGGGCGGCGATTTCACCCGGCTCGGCACGGTGGCCGCGAATCTTGACCTGCGCATCGACACGGCCGCGAAAGGCCAGGTCCCCGTCGGGCAGGCGCGCCGCGAGATCGCCGGTGCGATAGAGCCGGCCAAAATCGGCATGGGCGACGAAGCGCGCCGCAGTGAGGGCCGGATCGCCGCGATAGCCCCGCGCGACCTGCGCACCGCCGATGCAGATCTCGCCCTCCGCACCATCGGCAACCGGATTGCCATCGGCGTCGAGCAGGTGGATGTCAGTGCCGGCGATGGCGCGGCCGATCGAGGGGAGACCCTCGCCCTGCGGCGCGACCACGCCCGAGGTGGCGACCACGGTCGATTCAGTCGGGCCGTAATTGTTGACGAACAGGAAGGGCAGGCCCGGCGCCGGACGCACGGTGAGCTTGTCCGCACCGGTGAGCAGCACGCGCAGCGCGGTGTCGGTGGGCCAATCCATCGCGACCAGCGGCTCGGCCAGCGCGGTCGGCGCGAAGGCCACCTCGATCCGCTCGCGCACCAGCCAGTCGCGCAGCGCGCGCGCATCGAGCCGGGTGGCCTCGTCGACCAACACGAGCGTGCCGCCTGCCGCTAGCGTCGGCCAGACTTCCCAGGCCGCTGCGTCGAAGCCCAGGCCGGCGAGAGAGCTGGTACGGGTGCCCGCGCCGACCCCGAACGCGGCATTGTGCCAGCGGACCAGCGCGGCGAGATTGCCGTGCGTCACCTCGACCGCCTTGGGCGTACCGGTCGAGCCCGACGTGTAGATCACATAGGCAAGGCCGTCCGGATCGAGCGGCGACTCGGGCATGCTCCCGGCGACCGCGAGCGCGGCGGGTGCGACGAGCGGCACGACGCCGGCGATGCGCCCGCCCAGGTCAGGAGAAGCGACCAGCGCCGCACAACCGGCATCCGCCACCAGCGTCGCGAGTCGCGCCTCGGGCCAGGCCGGATCGAGCGGCAGGTAGCCGGCACCCGCGCGCCACGCCGCGAGCATCGCGACGATCTGGTCGATCGACCGCGGCAGGCAGATGGCGACGAGCCCCCCCTGCCCCACGCCCTGCGCTCGCAGCGCGGCAGCGAGCATGCCGGCGCGCGTGGAGAGGTCTTCATAGGAGAGCGTCGCGCAGGCCGCCTGGATGGCGGGCGCGGCGCCGGCATGCTGCGGAAGGCCAAAGGTCGCGGCAGGCGCCTGCGATTCGAACGCCGAAATACCCGTCAGTTCTGCTGTCATCATCTTGCCCCGGTTAACCAGCCGCACAAGAACAGAAAAAAATGAGGCAAGACTTAACGCCGCGACAAAAATCGACGCGGCAAGGTCGCGCGTCCTTCCATAACTCTCTGAAATGACCCGACCTGGTGGCCCGATCGCGCCGAACGGCACGCCCGTCTTGCCGGACGCACGGATCGCGACGATATCGGCCGGGCGGCGACCGGCCGGCGATCGCGCGCTATGCCGGGCAATTGGACGACACCGGCGGTGGAGATCGAAGGATGGATGACGACATCCCCGAATCGAGCAAGCTGACGCGCTCGAAGCAGCGCTGGGCCAGCGAGGGCAAGTTCCTGACCGGGCGCCATGCCCGGCCGGAGAGCGACCGCTTGCCGCCGGGCCAGCATCTCGTGCGCGACTGGCCGGTGCTCGACCTGGGCCGCCAGCCGGATGTGCCGACCGGAAAGTGGCAGCTCGCCATCGGCGGGCTGGTCGACCACCCGGTGACGCTCGACTGGGCCGCGTTCATGGCGCTGCCGCAGACCGGCCTGCGCACCGACATCCACTGCGTGACGACCTGGTCGCGCTACGACAATGACTGGCAGGGCGTGCTGACGCGGGACCTGCTCGATCGCGTCCGGCCAAAGGACGAGGCGGGATTCGTGCTGCTGCACGGCTATGACGGTTATACCACCAACGTGCCGCTCGCCGATTTCGCGGCGCCCGATGCGATCCTGGCGCATGGCTGGCAGGGCAAGCCACTGGCGCGCGACCATGGCGGGCCTGCGCGGCTCGTCATCCCGCACCTCTATTTCTGGAAGAGCGCGAAGTGGATCAGCGGGATCGATTTCCTGCCCGCGGACAAGCCCGGCTTCTGGGAGGTGAACGGATACCATATGCGCGGCGATCCATGGGCCGAGGAGCGCTATTCCTGATCGGCCACCACGGTGGCAAAGACCGGTGCGTGACCCGCAAGATCATCCATGTCGACATGGACGCCTTCTACGCGTCGGTGGAACAGCGCGACGATCCTTCGCTGCGTGGACGTCCGCTCGCGGTGGGCAGCGCAAGCGGGCGCGGCGTGGTCGCGGCGGCGAGCTACGAGGCGCGGCGCTTCGGGGTGCGCAGCGCCATGCCGTCGGTCACCGCGCTCCGGCGCTGCGCCGAGCTGGTGTTCGTGCCGCCGCGCTTCGACGTGTACCGCGCCGTCTCGCAGCAGATCCGCGCGATCTTCCTCGACTATACCCCGCTGGTCGAGCCGCTCTCGCTCGACGAAGCCTATCTCGACGTGACCGAGAATCTGCGCGGACTACCCTCCGCGACGGAGACCGCGGCGGAGATCCGCGCCCGGATCTTCGAGACGACGGGGCTGACGGCTTCGGCCGGCATTTCCTACAACAAGTTCCTCGCCAAGCTCGCGTCGGACCAGAACAAGCCCAATGGCCAGTGCGTGATCACGCCCGGTGCGGGCGCGGCGTTCGTCGAAAAGCTGGAGGTCGGGCGCTTCCACGGCATCGGGCCCAAGACCGCCGAGAAGATGAACCGGCTGGGCATCTTCACCGGCGCCGACCTGCGCGCGCAGGAACTGGCGTTCCTCCAGGCGCATTTCGGCAAGGCCGGCACCTGGTATCACGCGATCGCGCGCGGCGAGGACGACCGCCGCGTCACCCCGGACCGGCCGCGCAAATCCTCCGGCTCCGAGACGACCTATGGCACCGACCTGACCACGCCGGAGCAGGTGGAGGCAGGCGTGCAGGCCATGGCCGACGATGTCTGGGCATGGTGCGAGAAATCGGGCGGGCGCGGCCGGACCGTGACCGTCAAATGCCGCTATGCCGATTTCCGCACGGTGACGCGCAGCCGCACGCGCGCCGCACCGGTGAACGACCGCGCGACGCTGCACGAAACGGCGATCGCGCTGGTGCGCACGCTCTATCCGCTGCGCGACGGAATCCGCCTGATCGGGGTGACGCTGTCGACCTTCGACGGCGGCGACGACACGCCGCAGTTCGACCTGCTCGCGCCGTGACGCGAACGGCCTGCCGCTTCACGGCCACGTCATGTGACCGCGACCGCGATCGCGGCTGGCACCGGGTTGCAGGAATAGCTTAGGAAAGGCCGACTTCAGACGGGAGATTGCCAATGGATCGCCGCCAGTTCATCGCATCGGGGGCGGTCGCGACGCTCGCCGTCCTGGCAAAGCCCGGCGCGTCGCTCGCGCAGACGGCAGATGGCGCGGCGCTGGATGCCGAATTCGACCACATCTTCCAGCAAGCGGTCGCCCGGTCGCCGGAACTCGCGACCTCCCTGGGCCTCGACAAGGGTGCCCTGGCAGCTGCCAAGGGCAAGCTCTCGCCGCGTACCCTGGAAAAGCGGGCGCAGGATGTCGCGCAGACCAGGGCCGCGCTTGCCGGACTCGCCCGATTCGACGGCGCCGCATTGTCCGAGCCCGCGCGGCTGAACCTGGAAGTCGTCCGCTATTCGCTCCGGACGCAGATCGACGCGCCGGAGAAATTCGGGATCGACAGCGCGATCCGCCCGTATCGCATCTTCCAGCAGGGCGGGGCCTATTTCTCCGTCCCCGATTTCCTCAACACGGCGCATACGATCAACCAGAAGGCGGATGCGGACGCCTATCTCTCGCGGCTCGACCAGTTCGCGACCGTGCTCGATCAGGAGAGCAGCCTGCAGCAGGCGGAAGCGGCCAAGGGCTTTCTCGCCCCGGCCTGGTCGCTTGATCTCACCCTGGGCCAGATGCGCAAGCTGCGCGCCCAGCCGGCGGCGACATCCAGCATCGTACAGTCCCTCGCCAAGCGTGCGGGGGCCAAGGGCATCGCCGGCGACTGGCAGGCGCAGGCCGCGCGCCTCGTCGAGGCCCGGATCTATCCGGCGCTCGACCGCCAGATCGCGCTGATCGAGCGCCTGAAACCCTCGACCAGGCCGGGAGACGGCATCTGGCGCCTGCCGGACGGGGACGCGATCTACGCCATGGCGCTGAAGCAAGCGACCACGACCGTGATGAGCCCGGACGACGTGCATCGCATCGGGCTCGACCAGGTCGCCGAGATCACCGCGCAACTCGACACGATCCTGAAAGCCAACGGCGAGACCGGCGGTACGGTCGGCGAGCGGCTGGCGCGGCTGAACCTGCGGCCCGACCAGCTTTATGCCGACACGCCCGAGGGCCGCGCCGAGCTGATCGCCGGGCTGAATGCGGGCGTAAAGGCGATGTACGCCAAGCTGCCACAAGCCTTTGCGACCGTGCCGACCCAGCCGCTGGAAATCCGGGCCGTGCCGGTCGAGATCCAGGACGGCGCCTCGAACGGCTATTACAACCGGGCCTCGCTGGATGGCTCGCGGCCGGCGATCTATTTCGTCAACCTGAAGGACGTCGGCGACTGGCCGAAATACACGCTGCCGTCGCTGACCTATCACGAAGGCGTGCCCGGCCATCATCTCCAGATCAGCCTGGCGCAGGAATCGCGCGACATCCCCATGCTGCGCAAGATCGGCTTCTTCTCGGCCTATTCGGAAGGCTGGGCGCTGTACGCCGAGCAGCTGGCGGACGAGCTGCATGCCTATACGACACCGCTCGAGCGCGCCGGTTACCTCCAGTCCTTCCTGTTTCGCGCCACCCGGCTGGTGGTGGATACCGGCATCCACGCCAAGCACTGGAGCCGGGAAAAGGCGACCGACTATATGGTCGCCACGACTGGCTTCGCCCGCCCGCGCACGCAGCGCGAGGTCGAACGCTACTGCACCCAGGCGGGCCAGGCATGCAGTTACAAGATCGGCCACATGGCCTGGACGCGCGCCCGCGCCAAGGCGGAAGCCGCGCTCGGCGCGACGTTCGACCTCAAGCAGTTCCACGAGATCCTGAAGGAAGGCGCCATGCCGCTGACCATCCTGGAGCGCCGGATCGACGAACGGATCGCCCTGAAGGCATAGCCCGATCGCCCGGCCCTGTCGCAACGATCAGGACGATCGCGGCGCGCGAAGCCGCAGCGTCAGAGGAACAGGCCCGTGATCCAGTAGGTCAGCGCCGCGACCAGCGCTGCCGCCGGCAGGGTCACGAACCAGGCGATCACGATGTTGCTGGCGACGTTCCAGCGCACGGCGGAGAAGCGCCGCGCCGCGCCGACCCCGACGATCGCGCCGGTGATGGTGTGGGTCGAGGAGACGGGTACGCCGCCGAAGGTCGCCATGAACAGGGTGATCGCGCCGCCGGTCTCGGCGCAGAAGCCCTGCGCCGGCGTCAGCCGGGTGATCTTCGAGCCCATGGTGTGGACGATCTTCCACCCGCCCGACATCGTGCCGATCGCCATCGCCGCCTGGCAGGCGAGCACCACCCAGAAGGGCACATGGAAGGCCCCGGTATAGACGCCCTGCGAATAGAGCAGGACGGTGATGATCCCCATCGTCTTCTGCGCGTCGTTGCCGCCGTGCCCGAGCGAATAGGCGGCGGCGGAGAGGAGCTGCAATTTGCGGAAGCGCTTGTCGACCCCCATCGGGGTGAGCTTCAGGCTAGTCCAGGCGACGATCAGCACGAGCACCAGCGCCAGGCCCAGGCCGACCGCGGGCGAAGCGAAGATGCCGACCACCGTCTTGGTCACGCCGGCCCAGACGACGACGCTCAGCCCGGCCTTGGCGATGCCGGCGCCAAGCAGGCCGCCGATCAGCGCATGGCTGCTGCTCGAGGGGATGCCGAGCATCCAGGTGATCACATTCCACACGATCGCGCCCATCAGCGCCCCGAAGATCACCTGCGCATCGACGATCTGGGTGGAGATGATCCCGGTGCCGACGGTCTGCGCGACATGCTGGCCGAACACGGCAAAGGCGATGAAGTTGAAGAAGGCCGCCCAGATCACCGCATGATGCGGTTTCAGCACGCGCGTCGAGACGACGGTGGCGATCGAATTGGCGGCGTCGTGCAGGCCGTTCAGGAAATCGAACAGCAGCGCGACCCCGATCAGGCCGATCAGCAGGGGGAGAGAGAGTGTCACCGGGGCGTCAGGCGTGATCGATCACGAGACCCTGGATCTCGTTCGCGACATCCTCGAACCGGTCGACGATCTTTTCCAGATGGCTGTAGATCTCGCGCCCGACGATGAAATCCATCGGCGCGGTCGCCCCATGCGCCTTGAACAGCGCCTTCAACCCGGCATCATGGATATCGTCGGCATCGCCCTCGATCCGGATCAGCCGCGCGGTGAGATCGTGCAGCCGGCCGGCATTGTTGCCGAGCGAGCGCAGCAGCGGGATCGCCTCGGCGGTGATGCGCGCTGCCTCGACCACGATGCCGGACATGTCACGCATCTGCGGCTCGAAGCTGGTCACCTCATAGAGTTCGATCGACTTGGCGGTACCGTTCATCTGGTCGATCGCATCGTCCATCACCCCGATCAGGCTGGTGATGGCGCTACGATCGAACGGCGTGACGAACACGCGCCGCACGTCCTGCAGCACATCGCGGGTGATATCATCCGCCTGCTGCTCGCGCGCGACGATCTCGGCGATATTGTCGGCGATCGACCCCTGGTTGTGGAGCAGCTTCGCGAGCGCGTCGGCGCCGGCGACGAGGGTAGCGGCATGCGCTTCGAACTGGTCGAAGAACCGCCCCTGGGTCGGCATCAGCGCCTGGAACCACGCAACCATCGGAATCCTCTTTTTCGCCTGGGTCCGGAATGCCGGCAGGACGCGCTGGGCGAGCCTAGCCGGAATCACCGGTTCACGGAAAGCGGCAATCAGCGCCTTCAGCGCGGGCTCCTCTACGGCGTTCACCGCCGCTGGCAAGTCGAACCAGCGTGTGTCGCGTTCATGGCGCTCCGGCCAATCCTCCACCTGCTCGACAAAGGCGATGGGAAACACCGTTACTTCAAGCTCGCGTGTGCGCCCGGTGCGGCGGCGCTTGAGATAGGTGAAGGTGCCGAGCGGCGACGGGCAGGCAATGCCGCGCACCCCCGCTTCCTCATAGGCCTCGTCGGCGGCCGATTCGTGCGGGGCCAGGCCCTTGATGTGATTGCCCTTGGGAATCACCCAGCGCCGCGTCTCGCGCGAGGTGATCAGCATCACCTCGGCGCTGCCATCGGCCGCGATGCGATAGGGAAGGGCGCCAATCTGGTCGATCGACCGTGCTCCATGTTACAGTTTTATGACATGCCCCCAGAATCACGCCCTGCCGAACAAGTCCAGCAGGATCGACATATGCGCGCGCCGCTGCCCCATTCTCCACAGGCTGCCCGGCGACGGGAAGGATCAGGCTTCCAGCTTTTCCGCCAGTTCGACGAAGCTGTCCACGGCATAGTCCCATTGCTGCCGGAGATGCCGGTCGGGCGCGGGCCGGCCGCCATATTCGAGTGGCCGATCGACATAGGCCGTGGCGAGCCCGCAGGCGCGCGCGGCGGCAAGGTCGCTGTGATGCGCGGCCACGAGGCAAAGCGCCTCCGGCGCGATGCCCAATGCCTCGGCCGTGCCGAGATAGGCGCGTGGCGCGGGCTTGTAGGCGCCCGTCACCTCAGCGCCCAGGATCGCGTCCCAGGGCAGCCCGGCGCGGCGCGCCATTTCCAGCATCAGCGCGATATTGCCGTTGGAAAGCGTGACGACCGGGAAGCGCCGCTTCAGCCGGGTGAGCCCTTCCACCGCATCGGGCCAGGGATCGAGCCGGCGCCAGGCATGCGCGAAATGCGCGATCGCCGCCTCGCCCGCACCGGTGACATGGTGGCGCGCCAGCAAGGTATCGAGCGTCTCGCGGTTGAGCTGGTCGAGCCGCACGAACGGCCGCCGACCGGCGCGACATTCCTCCATCGCCGGCTGATAGAGCGCGCGCCAGGCATCGGCGAAGCCCGCGGAATCGATATCCTCGCGGCCCAGCGCACCAAAGAATTCAGCTGCCTCGCGCGCGATGCTCGTGCGCCAGTCGACCACCGTGCCGAACACGTCGAACGCAAGCGCGCACGGCGGGGCCATCAGCTTGCGTCGGCGACGATCTCGCGCAGCGCCCCGGCCAGCGCGCGCATCTCCGCCTCGGTGCCGATCGTCATGCGCAGGCCTTGCGCCAGCCCCTGCCCCGGCAGCCACCGCACGATGATGCCGCGCTCCAGCAACTGGCGATAGGCGACCTCGGCGGTGAGGTGGCCCTCGAACAGCACGAGCAGGAAGTTCGTATGGCTCGGCACGATGCGCAGGCCGGCATTGCCGAGCTTGGCGATCTCGCCCGCCAGCCAGGCGCGCCATGTGACGTTGTGCGTGCGGCTGTGCTCGATGAAATCCTTCGCGCCCAGCGCAGCGATCGCGGCCTGCTGGCCCGCGCTGGTGATGCAGAAGGGCGCGCGGATGCGGTGCATCGCGGCGACCGCCTCGGCCGAGCCATAGCCCCAGCCGATCCGCTCCGCGGCAAGGCCGTGGATCTTGGAGAAGGTGCGCGTGACGATCACGTTCGGCGCATAGCGCGCGAGATCGAGTGCGCCGTCATCGTCCGCCGGATCGAGATATTCGGCATAGGCCTGGTCGATCACCAGCATCACATGCGACGGGAGGTGGGCGTGGAGCCGCATGATCTCGCTGCGCCCGGCAAAGGTGCCGGTCGGATTGTTGGGATTGGCGAGGAACACCACACGGGTGCGATCAGTGATGCAGGCCAGGATCGCGTCGACGTCCGTGGCGTAATCCTTGTCGGGCGCGACCACCGGCGTGGCGCCGACGCGCCGCGCCGCGATATCGTACACCGCGAAGCCGTAGCGTACGAAGATCACCTCGTCGCCAGGCCCGGCATAGGCGCCGGCGGCGACGTGCAGCACTTCGTCCGATCCCGTGCCATAGATGATCCGGTCCGGATCGAGATCGTGATAGGCGCCGAGCGCTTCGCGCAGCGCCGCGGCGCCGGCGTCCGGATAGCGGGACAGATCGGCGACGTGCGCCGCAAAGGCAGCCTGGGCCTCGGGGCTGGTGCCGAGCGGATTCTCGTTGGACGAGAGCTTGGCGATCGGTGCGCCGGCGTCAGTGGTGGAACGCCCCGGGACATAGGGAGCGATCGCCATGATCCAGTCTTTGGGCTTGGGTGCGGTCATGCGGTGCCCCCTAGCGGTGCGCGCGCGGGATTGGAAGCTGGCCCGCGCGCGACCGGCATCGCCACACCCGACCTACGGGAAATTACAATCTTTCAAACCGTCCGGAAGGGCAGCATATCGCGGGCCTCCCGCCAGTAGGCTTTTCTTCTGCGAGCAGCGGGCCAGGCCGGGGAGTCCCCCCTCTTTCTCCCCGGCCTGATCCCGCTTCGAATCCCGCCAGGAAAATTGCGGACGTCAGTCGCCGGCTTCAGCCGCGCGGCTTGGGCGGCCGATTCGGCCGCGGACCGCGCGGCTTGCCCGGATCGGACGGGCCCGGCGCGGGCGGACGGCGGTGGCGCTGTGCGTCACGCGACACGGGGCGCGGCGGCGGTGACGGGCTGCGCGGCGGCGCCGAGCCGGCCGGCGAGACCGAATAGCCTTCCTTCAGCAGCCGCGTGAACGCGGAGCGCACGTTCGTCGCGATCGCCGCCTGCAATTCGGGCGGCAGATCGGCGAGCGTCGTGTTGGCGTGCACTGCGTTCAGATCGCGCAGCAGCGTGTTGGGCACGCCCTTCGAGGCAGCCTTCAGCGCACCGATCGCATCGATGATGGCGGAGAAGACGATGTCCTGCATCACGTCGGTGGCTGATTTGGTCATGGCGCGCGCCGTAGAGGGAATCCGCCCGCGCCGAAACATAAAATTCGCCGCCACACCCCCGCGTCCCGGGCTCGCGCCGGGGCGACGGATCGTGACGGGAACAATACGCTAGTTCCGCGGCCGCTTGCGCAGCGTCGGCCTGGGCTGGTGGCGCACCGGCGCCGGGCCGTTGTGCCGGCGCGGCTCGCGCACTGCCTGTTCGGGACCACCCTCGACCACTTCGAACTGGACGCCGCCCTCGGCTTCCTCGCCGGCGGTACGCTTCACCGAGGCCATGAACTTGCCGGCGATGGCGCGCGGAATCTGGAACATCGTCTCGTTCGGGGCGATGCGGATCGCGCCGACCTCGTTCTTGGTGATGTGCCCGCGACGACAGATCAGCGGCAGGATCCAGCGCGGATCGGCATTCTGGCGACGGCCGATATCCATGCGGAACCAGACGATATCGTCGAATCCGGCGCGGTGGTGCTCCTGCCCGGCCGGCTGGGCTGCGCCCTGCGTCAGCATTTCTTCCGGGGCCGGCAGGCGCGCCCGATAGGTCTTCACGAGCGCCGCCGCGATATCCTCGGGCGACTTCTTCTCGAGCAGCTGCGCCGCGAGCGCGCGATCGTCCTCGTCGACCTCGACATCCTCGAGCAGCATCGACATCAGCCGGGTGCGATCGGCCTTGCGGATATCGTCCACGGTCGGGGCGTTGACCCATTCGACCGCGATCCGCGCGCCGCGCAGCATCATCTCGACGCGGCGCTTCCGCTGGAACGGCACGATCAGCACGGCCGTGCCCTTCTTGCCGGCCCGGCCCGTGCGGCCCGAACGGTGCTGCAGCGTCTCGGCGTCACGCGGCAGCTCGACATGGATGACGAGGCTCAGCGTCGGCAGATCGATGCCGCGCGCCGCGACGTCGGTCGCGACGCAGACCCGCGCACGCTGGTCGCGCAGCGCCTGCATGGCAGCGTTGCGCTCATTCTGGCTATGCTCGCCCGACAGCGCCACGGCAGCGAAGCCGCGCTCGATCAGGCTGGCATGGAGATGGCGGACATTGTCGCGCGTCGCGCAGAACAGCATCGCCGACTCCGCCTCGTGCAGGCGCAGCAGGTTGACCACCGCATTCTCGATATCGGCCGGCGCGACGGTAACCGCCTGGTAGCTGATATCGCCATGGCCGCGATCCTCGCCGACGGTCGAGATGCGCAGCGCATCGCGCTGGTAGCGCTTGGCCAGCGCGACGATCGGCTTGGGCATGGTCGCCGAGAAGAGCAGGGTCCGGCGGCTGTCCGGCGTCGCGTCCAGAATCTGTTCGAGATCCTCGCGGAAACCCATGTCGAGCATCTCGTCGGCCTCGTCGAGGATGATCGCCTTGAGCGCGCTCAGGTCGAGCGCGCCGCGCTCGATATGGTCGCGCAGCCGGCCCGGCGTACCGACCACGATATGCGCGCCGCGTGACAGCGCCCGGCGTTCGCTCGACGCGTCCATGCCGCCGACGCAGGTGGCGATGCGGGCGCCGGCCTTTTCATAGAGCCAGGCGAGCTCGCGGCTCACCTGCAGCGCGAGTTCGCGCGTCGGGGCGATGGCGAGCGCGAGCGGCGCGCGCGCCGGCGGCAGCGCACCGTTCTCGCTGAGCAGCTGCGGGGCGATGGCGAGGCCGAAGGCGACCGTCTTGCCCGAGCCGGTCTGCGCCGAGACGATCATGTCGCGGCCCTCGGCTTCGGGCTGGATCACGGCGGCCTGGACGGGCGTGGGGGCGGCATAGCCACGGGCGGAAAGCGCTTCGGCGAGAAGCGTGGGCAGATTTGAGAAGGGCATGATGTTCCGGATATGGGCCGCGCAGACGCGGCAAAAGACGTCCCTAGCAGATAATCTGCGAAAATGCACCTCGGGCCGTGAAGAAGGCCAAGCGGCCTGGCCGACGCGTGCGCGCCGTGTCGGCCACGCCCATTTCCTCGAGGATTCGCGGGCGCTTGGGGTACCCGGATCCTCGAGGCATGGTCGGCGACCGCCTCGCGACGGCCCGGCGTCTCCCGCCAGGGAGACGAGGCCGACATGCGCCGCCTTGCCCTGCCATCGGGTAAAGCTGTTCCTAGGTAGATTCCCGGTGCGCGGCGCGCCGCCGGCGAAGGGCTGCCTATCCGGCCCCATGCGCGAAGGCAGCGATTTCCACCGCGACCTGCCGTGGATCCTCGTGCTGGATCCAGTGCGTATCCTCGTTGAACCGCACGATCCGCACCTCGTCGCACAGGGTGGCCGAGGCCCTGGCCAGATGGGCGCCCAGGAACCGGTCCTTCATACCCCACAGGATGAGTACCGGCACCGTGATCCGGCCGAGCGGGACATAAGGCAGGCGCAGTGCCCGGTAATAGTTGAGCATCGCGGTGAGGCGGCCGGGGCGCCCCCATTCCGCCGTGTAGGCGGCGATATCGGCCGCATCGAACGCGCCGGGGCGCGACGTGCGCAGCAGCGTGCGGCGCAGCGCGCGGAAACCGAAGGCGGACAGCATCGCCTCGGGCAGGCGCGGGATCTGGAAGAAGCCGGCATACCAGCTGCGCAGGATCTGGCGCGGATGCCGCCGCATCTCGGCCGGCACGATATCGGCGTGCGGGGCGTTGAGGATCACGAGGCGGCGGACCCGATCGGGGTGCCGCGCGGCGACCGCCCAGGCGATGATCCCGCCCCAGTCATGCCCGGCCAGCGCGAACGTTTCGGCACCGAGCGCATCGGCCAGCGCAACGACGTCGGCAACCAGCGTATCGAGCCCATAGGCGTCGATCCCCTCGGGCGCGTCGCTGGCACCATAGCCGCGCATGTCCGGCGCGACCACGCGGAGCCCGCGCTCGCCAAGCGGCCCGATCACCTTGCGCCAGGCACGCGACGACTCGGGAAAACCGTGCAGCAGGATCAGCAGCGGCCCGTCCTCGGGACCCGCCGTCTGAATTTCCAGGCTGAGCCCCCC
>Ga0255338_1000934_pt1 | contig 67348 bp, 67 predicted proteins | sample MeOH1_35cm_T4_19_FD_203715 | JGI IMG/M metagenome (GOLD analysis project Ga0255338, IMG submission 203715) | Sandy soil microbial communities from University of British Columbia, Vancouver, Canada - MeOH1_35cm_T4_195 | ecosystem: Engineered > Artificial ecosystem > Sand microcosm > Unclassified ... | reverse complement strand
GAAAGAGTCCGACGTCTCCGCCGGCTGTTCCACCAATTGTGGTCGGACCTGTGTTTGTGATGGTTGTTCCACCAAGTACCGCAAAAGTTGTGGTGCTTCCCGGAGTTACGGTTGGGCCAGCGGCTGAGACTATGGCTGGAATTGAGAATATTGCTATAAGTGGAAGGGTTACGATAGTTGAAAATATTTTTATTTTATTGGCTTTCCTCATGGTATTTCGATTCTGTTATGTATTCATTTGTTCGCCATCGAGGCTCGATGTTTCTCACTCTTGAGGCTAGACCTAAGTGGTAGAACTGATTACCAATTTAGCTCTTTTATCGTGCTGGAACCTGTCAAAATCCTGTCAGTTTCTAGTGCGCGGCACTCTCTGCGAGTGCTCGAAGTGCGCCAGCTGCACTCACTTCATTTTCGCCTTCAACTTGCACGACGATTTCGTCTCCGCATTTCACTCCAAGAGTCATGACCCGAAGAATGCTGGAGCCATCGACAAACTCAGAGACGGTCCCCTCGCTCACTTTGGCCAGACGAACGACGCAGCCAGACTCTTTGGCGCTGCGCGAGAACAGAGAGGCAGGTCGAGCGTGCAATCCAACAGGGGACGCTACCGTGGTCCGAAATTCTTCCATGATCGACCAATCTTTTTAGGTGGGGAGATCGTATAACGGGAGGATGTGGTGTTTAATATACACATCTATCCAGACACTCGCACATATGTGAAAGTAGGAGAATGACTACTTTAGAACTCCTTACCGGCCATCCGCTCGGATCCAGCGCGAATGCACGATATGCACTCCTTACAATGTCGCGAATTCGAAAACTTGAAGAGGCTGTTGAAGATCTTTTCGGTCGCGGAATGATGCACGGCACGATGCACCTATCAATTGGCCAGGAAGCTTCGCCTACGGGTGTCTGTATGGCCCTTGAGATTTCAGATCAGATTACTTCTACTCACCGTGGTCACGGACACTGTGTCGCAAAAGGCGCCGATTTAATGCGCATGGTTGCCGAGCTTCTTGGAAAAGAAAACGGATACTGTGGCGGTCGCGGTGGGTCCATGCATATTGCCGATGTTGAAACTGGCAATCTAGGTGCAAATGGAATTGTGGGAGGTGGAATTCCTATTGCCATCGGAGCTGCTCTTGCGTCGAAGATGATGAAGAAAGGAACTATTGCAGTTTCTTTCTTCGGAGATGGCGCAATGAATGAAGGCGCATTTCATGAGGCTGCGAACTTAGCTGCTATTTGGAAATTGCCAGTCATCCTGGTTTGTGAAAATAATAAATATGGGATGAGCTCATCTACTGAGTTGGCTTTTGCTATCGATAATCTCTCCGAACGCGGACTTGGTTATGGAATTCCCGGATATACCGTTGATGGCAACGATGTTGCCGCAGTGTACGAAGCAACCGAAATAGCGGTTAAACGTGCCAAGGCAGGTGAGGGTCCGACACTATTGGAGTTTGTTACGTACCGCTGGAAAGGCCATTCTCGGTCAGACAAGAACCTCTATAGGACAAAAGAAGAGATAGATGAATGGAAGAAGAAGGATCCGATTCTATTTTTCGAACATGTTGTGAGGGATAAAGGGCTTCTAAGTGATGAAGAGATCGCAGAGGTTCATGCGCAGGCTACTTCGCAGGTGATTGCGGCCGTGAATGAAGCGATGAAGGGCAAGCCTGCTGATCCTGCGACCTTACTTGATGCAGTATTTAAGAAGGTGAACTCATGAGCGACCGTATGCTGACGATGTCTGAGGCTCTTCGTGAAGCCATGTCTCTTGCCATGGAAGAGCGTCCTGAAGTATTTATTCTTGGTGAAGACATCGGTATTTACGGTGGAGCATTTGGCGTGACTGGCGATTTGTATCACCGTTTTGGAAGTGAAAGAGTCCGTGATACTCCTATTTCTGAATTAGGAATTGTCGGAGCAGCAGTAGGTGCGGCACTTTCCGGAATGCGGCCCATCGTGGAGATTCAATTCTCCGATTTCACGGCTCAAGCGATGGATCAGATAGTGAACCAAGCTGCCAAGATTCACTTTATGGTCGGCGGAGGATTACATGTTCCTCTTGTTCTTCGTGCGGCTGGAGGTTCTGGTACCGGTGCAGCGGCTCAACATTCTCAGAGCCTGGAGGGATGGTTTGCAAACGTTCCTGGTTTGAAAGTTGTCATTCCATCCTCTCCGTACGAGGCGAAGGGGCTTCTCCTTTCGTCGATCGATGACCCGAACCCTGTCATCTTCATCGAACACAAGTTGCTCTACAAGATTCCAGGCCGTGAACCCGTTCCAGAAGGTGCCTACAGAATTCCCCTTGGCGTTTCGCGCGTTTTGCGAGAAGGCAAAGATCTCACTGTTGTTGCAACCGGGATTATGGTCTCGCGGGCGATGGCAGCAGCCGAGGAATTGGACAAGGATGGTGTGGCCCTTACAGTCATTGACCCACGAACTATCTCTCCGCTCGACATGGATCCTGTCTACGCTTCCCTTGAAAAGACTGGTCGTCTCATGGTTGTGCAGGAAGCGCCAGAGCATGGAGGATTCTTGAATGAAGTCATTGCAAGAGTCGCGACTGGTCCTTCCCTTGGGCATCTCATTGCACCAGTCTCAAGGTTGGCAGGGATGAACATTCCAATTCCGTATGCACCTCAATTGGAAAAGGCGGCGGTACCGCAGATTCCTGAAATCGTGAAGGCTGCACGCGAAGTGGTGGCAAACTGGAGATGAGTAAATTTGAATACGCAGTGATCATGCCGAAAATGAGCATGACAATGGAGGAGGGCGAACTCCTTGGTATTCGAGTCAACATTGGCGATGCCGTAAAATCCGGCGACATTCTTTTTGATGTGGCAACAGACAAGATTGATATGGAAGTTGAGTCACCGGCTGACGGAGTCGTGAAGGAGATTGTTGGTCAAGTCGGATCAACCATGTCGGTTGGCGCTCCCGTTCTCATACTGCTTACTGATACTCAGGTGATGAGTTTCGATTTCAATACTCCTTCAGAACCTGAATTGAGAACAGAGGAAGTAATCCAACCCGCACCGGTTGTTACCTTGGAGCCAGTAGTTGTTCCGGTCGTCGAAAAGACTGTAATGGCCGTGCCAAAAGCCCGTGCAGTCGCGGATAAGCGGGGGATCAACCTCCAGAGCATTACCCCCACGGGGCCATTCGAGACAATTACTTATGAAGATGTCAATAAATTGTCGGGAATTACGCCTCATGCCGCGTCGGTGGTTGAGACTCGCAAGGCAGCAAACCGCAAGAAGGTGGCTGAGGCACTTGAATTGACGCGAGGTATTCCTCAAATGACTCTCTCGCGATTCAGCTCTCACACGACAACTTCCTTGGAGCAAGGAAGTGCTCACTTGGTCTCTATATGGGCTCGCATAATTAGAAGTAATGCGCACATCAATGTTTCGACGCACGATGAATCCACTCATGATTTTATTGGTGTTGGCTTGATTATGGAATCCAAGTATGGCCTTGCCATTCCCGTCTTTAGGGATCCAGATCTTTCTCCTGGGGTCACATTGCAGGAGTGGATTCAAACTACTCGAGTACAGGCATTAGACGGCAAGGTTCCAGTGCAGATGTTGAGTGGTGCAACAACTTCGATTTTCGACATTTCCCACACAAAGATTTCTTCGGCAATTCCTATGCTACTTCCCACCCACACGACTGCACTTTCTGTCGGAGCACCTCATGCGGCTTTTGGTGAATCGGAAATTAATCTCACAGTTGATCTGCGTTTCTGTGATGCCTTAGAAGCGGCTAATTTGCTCGACCAACTCATCGATGCGCTGTAAATTCTTATCCATAATAGGCAAATAAAAAAATATGTAGGGGGAGGGTACGTTGGACGCACTCCAGGGGATTTCAGCGAGCACGGGAGCAGCATTAGGACCGTTTCAGGTAATGGCTGCTGCGCTACCGAAGCCCTCATCCATCAAATCGACGCTGACTCCTGTGCAAGAGCGCGAGAACTTGCACCATGCTGTAAAGGCGATTTCTGATGAATTAGCCAGTCGCGCGGCTAGAACGAGTGGGGAAGCGCAGGAGATTTTGGAGGCATCCAGTGAGATCGCCCAAGACAGCGCCCTTCTTTCGACAGCTGAATCCCTGATTGATAAAGGTTATGGAGCGGCATATGCAATGTGGGAAGCGAGTGAAGTCTTCACACAACTTCTCATCGAAGCCGGTGGCTACCTGGCCGAACGGGCGAGCGATGTGGGAAATATAAGGGATCGGATTATCTGTGTTCTTTCGGGCGTGGGATACCCGGAGATACCCCACCTTGAATACCCATTTGTTCTTATCGCGCGCGATCTTTCCCCGGCCGATACCACTGATTTGAAACCAGGTCAGGTTTTGGCCCTCGTCACGGAAGAAGGCGGGCCGACAAGCCATACTGCGATTATCGCGCGGACTCTGGCGATCCCAGCTGTTGTCGCATGCAAAGGCGTGGTCGAAGCTGCGAAAAAAGATACGAGCGGGAAGGTTGGTGTAGATGCGCGAGGCGGACTCGTCACTTTTGACCCAACTGCTGAACTCGAGACCGAACTCGCCGCCCTGACCGCATCCATATCAGTGCGCCGTTCCAAGAAAGCGGTGCGTGGACGTAATGGATATGAGACGACGGATGGAATCTCAATTCCGATTTATGCAAATATCGGACGCCTTTCCGATATTGACGTAGCGATCAATGCTGGTGCGGATGGAGTTGGGCTACTCCGTACCGAACTTCTCTATTTAGATCGACAGACGCCGCCAACGCTCGAAGAGCAGCGCGATATCTATACAAAGGCATTTACGCCCTTCGCGGGCAAGAGAGTGGTCATCAGAACCCTTGATGCTGGTGCTGACAAGCCGATGGCGTTTATCAATTTTGCTGCTGAACCAAATCCTGCATTGGGAGTGCGCGGGTACCGAACGATTGCAATAGATAAAGAATTGCTTACAACCCAGCTTCAGGCCATTTCAGATGCAATCAAAGTCACGAGTGCGGATGTTTGGGTAATGGCGCCGATGATCACACTTCCTGAAGAGGCGGAGAATTTCGTGGCTCTTGCTAAGAGTTTAGGAATAAAAACCGCAGGCGTCATGATCGAGGTTCCGGCCGCAGTTCTCTTGGCCGATGAGATAACTTCCGTCTCCAATTTCGTGTCTATTGGCACAAATGATCTTGGACAGTATCTGCACGCTGCCGATAGAGAATCTGCTGCATTGGCCCACTTCAATGATCCATGGCAACCTGCTCTGCTCAACGCGGTGCACCGTGTCGCAACTTCGGGCAGTGCCAATAATTGCCCAGTTGGGGTATGTGGGGAAGCGGCATCCGATCCGACCTTGGCGGCCGTACTCGTCGGTTTGGGGGTCACTTCCCTGTCGTGCAATGTGAGCACAATCGAAGATATCGCGATTGCAATGACACAGCTTTCCCATCTGGAAATGAGGGAGGCAGCTAATGCAGCTCTTCGCGCTCGCAACGCAAAGGATGCAAAGGATTTTGCACGAGAGCACCTTCCCACACTCGCCTCCCTGGGTCTGTAAACCGGGAAATTCTTAAAAAAGTTTCTGACATTTTGGCGCTAAATGCTTGCTTATTGTTGTGTCGGGCACCACACTGACTCTATTGTTCAACTACTGAACGGATGTGACGATAGTGAAACCAAGGGACACGGAGTCAATTCTTCGTGTTGCACGCCTCTATTACGAGAAGGGGCAGTCACAAGACCAGGTTGCACGCGTCATGGGCACGTCCCGGTCCAATATTTCTCGGATGCTTTCTGACGCTAAACGGATGGGCTTTGTTCAGATAAAAATTGTTGCACCAATAGCTCGCCATGATTCACTCTCGCATCAGTTGAAGAAAACTCTGGGCATTAATGAAGTTCAGGTCATTGGTACCGATCGCTCCGAAACTACCTTGACCTCGGTTGGACGGGCTGCAGCAATGGTGCTCACACGTGCGTTGCAACCCAATATGACGATCGCAATTTCTTGGGGTCGAGGTGTTGAAGCTGCAATTGTGGAGACGCAGAATGAGGCTTTTCCTGGCCTACGAGTCACACAATTGATGGGTGGCCTTTCATCCGTTTCTTCTTCTGTGAGTGCTGAAGAGTTGGGACGGACGTTGGCGCAAAACCTGCATGCGCAATTTGTGCCTCTCTTATCACCGGCCGTAGTCAGCAACTCAAAGACACGAAATACCCTTCTGAACGAATCTTCCATCTCCCAGGTACTTGAGATTTCTCGTGAATCAAATATTGCGTTGGTGGGGATAGGTTCACGCGGCTCACCTTCAAGCGAAGAAGTGTTGAGGCAATTCAACTTGAGTAAGACTCTTCATGATTCAGTTTCCAGGAATTACGCCGGCGATATTTCTGCACGTTTCTACGACAGTCAAGGTCGTGCGGTCAGTGCCGAGATGGACAATCGAGTCGTCGGGCTCACGCTTGAAGAAATCGCAGATATTCCGCTAGTTATAGGAGTCGCTGCAGGTGGTGAGAAAGCGCTCGGAGTTTTGGGTGCAGCTCGCGCCGGTATCATAGACACACTCGTCACTGATGTCGCTTGTGCAACCGAAGTCCTCAAACTCATCACGACTTCAAAGGTAGTGCGAAGCGCATGACCAATTTGACTCGGATTCTCCTGGTAATTGCTGCGATGTGGGCTGCCCAGTTGGCGTTGGCTTATATGCAGGCGAAGCGATTTCAAGCAGATCTCTCGAGTCTTCGGAAATTGGGAACGGTGGCAGTGGGAATGGGTGGACGCCGATACCGTGGTGGTCGCGCCTTTGTGGCTCTCACAGTAGATGGGAACGAAATTGTCCAAGATGGACTGGTACTCAAAGGTTTCACCGTTTTTGCCAAGTCGCGCAAGCTAGATAACTACATAGGTTTCTCACTGGACGACATTCTCTCGGGACAGCGAGAGGGGGCGAATGATCCCAATAAAGTGCGTGAAGCAGCAGTCATGTCAGCGCAACATATCAAGGATTATTTGTCTCGTTCGGACCAAGGGGAAAAAATGGGCCGGGACAATTAATCCAACCGGACCTTTTCAATCGCCGCTCGTGCGGCCTTTATCCTTGAGGAGGGTGAAGTGGCATTAAGTGGATTGGTTGCATACGCAGCCGCGGTCACGGTTGATAAACCAACGGGCTTTCTTGGCACCTTGGCTACAGCCGCTGAAGACTTTATAAAAGTCTTCAATAAAGGCGGAGAGGTTCTCCTTAGTCTTATGGGGGGAATTCTTCCAACACTGATAGTCCTTTTGACTGCAGTGAATGCTCTCGTACGTTTAATTGGGCCAGAGAAAATTGAAAACCTTGGAAGAGCTGCTGCACGTCCTGGATTCCAGTGGTACCCAGTGCGTTACATCGTTCTCCCTTTCGTTTCTGTTTTCATGCTCACCAACCCAATGGCTTACACTATGGGTCGTTTCTTACCCGAGCGCTTAAAGCCAGCGTTCTACGACTCAGCGGTCTCATTTGTCCATCCAATTCTGGGAATCTTTCCCCATGCGAATCCCGGTGAACTCTTCGTTTACCTTGGAATTGCAACTGGTATTCAGCAGTTGGGATACGGTCTAGGAGATCTTGCCGTTCGTTACCTACTAGTTGGTTTGGTCGTTATCTTCATCCGCGGAATTGTGACGGAAGCAATCACGGCGCGAATGATGACCAAAGCCGAAAGAGAGGCATAAGCCATGGCAAGTTTCACTAGCGTAGTCGTCAGGATCGGTCGCGGGGTCGGTGGAGTAGTCGGTATTCTGTATCAAGCCGGTCGCGACACAGTCGACACAGTCATCCGAAACGTAATTCCGTTTATGGCTTTCATCTCGTTCATTATTGGTTTGATTCTCACAACTGGTATTGGCGACTGGATTGCCAAGGGCCTTAAGGGATCGGCTTCATCGCTCCCTGGCCTGTTGCTCATTTCCATTGTTTGTGCAATTCCAATCCTTTCTCCTTTGCTTGGACCAGGCGCGGTAATTGCTCAGATTGTTGGAACACTTCTAGGAGTTGAAATTGGAAAGGGAAACATCCCAGCCCAGTACTCACTTCCTGCTCTCTTCGCTATCAACCCACAGGTTGGTTGCGACTTCATTCCGGTTGGCTTGGCACTTGGAGAAGCCGAGCCGCAGACAGTAGAAATCGGCGTACCTGCCGTTCTCTTCTCTCGTGTTATCACCGGTCCACTATCGGTCGTCATTGCGTACTTCGCATCCTTCGGCCTCTACAGCGCAAGCAAGTAGATCTTGTATACGTGTGCGGGGAGTTATATCCCCGCACACGTATCAAGTACTTTTGAATAGAAAAATCACCTGATCATCGAATAAGGAGTTAGTGGCAATGGGAGATTACAAGAGCGTAAGGATTGAAGCTGGTAAGGGCGGATGGGGCGGACCTCTCACGATTACCCCGACTGATGAACGTCCCTACATCTATTCAGTTACTGGTGGAGGAATCCATGCTGTTGCTGCCAGAATCGCTGAACTAACAGGTGGAATACCTTTCGATGGTTTTAAAAGCAGCGTTCCATTCGACAAGATTGCAGTCGCTGTCATCGACTGCGGTGGAACAGCCCGCGTCGGTGTCTATCCGATGAAGAAAGTTCCAACGGTTGACATTCATGGCGCAAGTCCTGCGGGCCCCCTCGCCATGTTTATAACCGCAGATCTGTTTGTGTCAGGCGTTAAAGCCGACAACGTCAAAGAGGTCTGAGTTATTTTGCCTGAGGTTGTTTATTCGTCGACAGTCACTGCTGTCGGTGCTCTAGTTTCTGATTTTCGTGATCAAGGTCTTCTGGTCTGGTTTGGAGAGAACGCACCGGAAGAACTTCATGAGTTTTCTATTTTGCACAAAGTTGATAATCACAAACGTGCTCCCATTGTGGGTGACACGATTGCGCTTAATGATGATTTCTTTACGGTGCTTGCAGTCGGTTCGGTCGCAAGTGAAAATCTTTTGAATTTGGGACATTTAGATTTAAAAGCGAACGGACTAACAGTGGCCGAGTTGCCAGGTGACGTAAACGTCGAAGCGCGTGAATTGCCCATGATAAAAGTCGGAGATAGACTTCAGGTTATAGCGCAAGACTAATAATGAATCGAGTGTTGGCATAATGGCATACACAAAGCGACTTCAAGATCATGCAAAAATTTTAGGAAGAGATGTCCGTGTCGCCCTTGTTGGCGCAGGGCAGATGGGGCACGGATTTGGCTGCCAAATAGCACGAATGCCCGGACTCTCGCTCACACTTGTTGTTGATATTGATCCAGCGCGGATTCATGCATTATTTAAGGATATTGGTATTGACGATGTCACCATTAGCACTGACCCGAAGGTCGTTACTGACGCACTGTTAGCTGGCAAAGCTGCCGGAACCACAACCACAGAATTTATTTCGGAACTTCCTTACGACATTGTTGTCGAAGCAACGGGCGTCCCAGATATTGGTGCACGGGTTACATACCAGAGCCTTCTCGCGAAGAAAGATGTTGCTGTCCTCAATGTTGAAATGGACGTGACAATCGGTCCGCTACTTCACAAGACCGCGCTACTCGGTGGATCCGTCTACACAGTGTGTCACGGCGACGAGCCAGTTGAAGCTAAAGTCTTGGTGGATTTCGCACGCGATCTACAATTTGAAATTGTTGCTGCAGGTAAAGGGAAAAATAATCCCTTTGAGCCATTGAGTAATCCAGACACGGTGAAGGATCGTGCAATTGCAAAGCAGATGAACCCAAAGATGCTCTGTTCATTTACTGATGGCTCAAAGACAATGATTGAGATGGCAGCTCTTGCCAATACGACGGGTTTGGAATTGTCTAAGCGAGGCATGTACGGCCCAGCAGCATCCAGAACAACTTTGCAGAATGTTTTTGCTCTGCAAGCCGATGGCGGAGTTCTAGACCGTCCTGGTGTCGTTGATTACTGCACGGGCGATGTAGCACCGGGTGTATTCGTAATCGTTCGTACCGATGCGCCGTACATCAACCACGAGATGAGTTATCTCGGAATGGGTGCTGGTCCTTACTTTGCTCTATACCGTCCTTACCACTTGGCCTCCGTTGAAGCGCCTTTATCGGTGGCACGTGCAGTCCTAGATCGTGAGTCCTCACTTTATGCGCCTCATCTTCAGGCTGAGGTCTGCGCGATGGCAAAGAAAGACCTTTATCCGGGCGATAAAATCGATGGCATTGGTGGTTACACCGTCCGTGGATATTCAGATATTGCAAAGGATGCAGAGCGAGATAATTTTGTCCCAATTGGATTGATTCAAGGGGCAACAGTTCAGAAGGCAATCAAGGTAGGAGATCTGATTACTTATGATCAGGTCGAACTCAATGAGTCGAGTTTGATTGTTCAGCTTCGACGTATGCAGGACAACTTAGGTCTTACCTACGCGTAATACGTACCCTCGTCATTGAACGCGAGGGTTTCATCCGCGGTGGACTCAATTGGACACCATTGCAGTACGGACACGCCGAGGCCGCCTCTGAGGGTTTTTCACGGTCATCCAACCGCAACTCCTTCCGCAAGTTCTGCTGGGCTTGAGTAAAGAGGGCTGAATTGCGTCGCTCCTTGGCTTGGGCAGCATTCTTGAGTTGTTCGGCTTTGACCATTGCCTCATCGAAAGATTTTCGAGGAATCCAGCGAGCTAGGGCCATATTTCAAGTCTGCCACAGAGAGCACTGCCCACCTAGCAACACAATTGGAGTGAGAGAATGCGGGTATGACAACGCACGAGCCGATGCTTGAACCTATGCAGATCGCTGTGATAGTTCTTGCTGCCGGGAGCGGGTCTCGCTTTGGAAGTGCGACAAATAAGGTGTGGTTGCCTCTGGGCGGGCGGCGGATTATTTCGCGCTCTCTGCTCAACGCAGTGAAGAGTTTCCCGGGTTGCCGAACGGTTCTCGTCATTAGTCCCCAAGATGCGGTACTGGCCAACCAAGTTCTAGAGCGTGAGGCGCCAGGCACGGAGATCGAATTAGTCGAAGGCGGGCAGACTCGCCATGATTCTGAATACAACGCACTGATGCACCTAGCTCCTTCTATTCTGGATGGAAGTATCAATGTCGTCCTGATTCACGATGGGGCGCGCCCGCTTGCGACTGCGGCCCTCTTTGATCAGGTCGCTCGGATGGCGCATCATCACGGAGGTGCGCTTCCCGCGATCATCGTGGATCCTTTTGAAATTGATGTGGTGAGCGATAGCAAGATAGTCCGAGTCCAGACGCCGCAGGCATTTAGAGCAAATGAACTTTTATCTGCCTACCAGCAAGCGCACCGCGATAGTTTTGTGGGTACAGACACGGCGGCGTGTATGGAGGAATATTTCCCAGGTATCGAAAATATTGCAGTGGCAGGAGAGACACAGAATGTTAAAATTACATATCCGCAAGATCTCGTAATCGCCGAGCACGTGCTTGAAATGCGAGGGTATGTCGAATGACAGATGAACTGATGTATGCGGAGTTACATTGCGCGCATTGCGATCAGGAGACTCTTCACGCGCTCGTTTATGCTGGTCGGCTCATTGTTTCGAGCACTTGCCAGACTTGCCACACACAAGTTAAGCATGAGTCAGGAGATCTCCGCCTTCATTACATAAAGGATCTTGAAAACCGAATCGCCACAAAACCGGCTCGACTGTGGAGGAGGTTCTGGAAGTCACCCGCTGGAGTCATGTGGAGTACGCCGAAAAAAGTGATGCAGCAACCAAAAAAGTTTTGGAGGGAGATCAAGTCCCTATTTCACTAACCCCTTTCAAAAATTATTAGCCACTTGTCTGGCGCCAATGCAGGAATGACTCGAGTAGATCTCGCTCTCCTATGGAGTTGATTCGCAGAGCTTCGGGAGTTCCTTCTACATGCTGAACATTGGCGCCTTTTTTGAGAGGCAAGAACCAACCTCGATCCTTGCCCTTTAAATCAATGGCTATGGTACGGATGAGCTCTGGAGTTGAAATTCTTCTCACTGAGGTGCGGTCCAGGGTTTTTTTAATTACGGAATCAGTTTCAATAATTTTCAGAGTTTCGGTAAATGCAGTTGCTGGCCTGACTGCATCTATCGAGTTGGTGAATGCTTCAACGATCCTTAAGAATTGATCGGGGCTTGTAAGCGGTCGAGAGGCATCGTGGATCAGGAAGGCGTCGCAGATTTGACTCTCTGGCGCAAGTGCAATGGCAAGGGCATGCGGATCGCATGGATCGCAAGTGAGCAATTCGTGTGAAATTCGATTTTTCTCTAGCAGGTCTGTGATAGGGGAAGCGTGCTCAATATCCACCGCGATGGTGAGTGGGAGTGTGGGCCAGAATTCTTGGAGTCCATGGATGGCTCTAATCAAACTAGGAGTTTTGTTTACTTCTAGTAGCGCTGTTGCCGAAGTCACTGCCACCACAAGACGCATCCGCACAGTCACACACCTCGGCTCCTATTGAGGAGCCGAGGATATCTCACATCTTAATTTCTCAGATGGGAGTGCGTGTCTGAACGCGTGTGATTTATTGGTATTAGCTCCGGCGCCTCTTTGATACCAATCCGAGTGCACCCATAGCAACTATTCCAGCGCTCATTGCTAAATAGTTGTACCAAGGTGATCCTGTTTTCGGAAGTTCTCCGCCTGTAACTGTTTTAGTGGGTGTTGGAGTCGGTGTTACTACTGGAGTTGGCGTGGGTGTTGGAGTGGGCGTAGTCACGGGAGTCGGTGTTACTACTGGCGTGGGTGTCGGTGTCGGTGTTACTACTGGTGTCGGAGTTGGGGTAGGGGTTGCAGTGGCGGCTGGATTGCTCGCCACAGTTGAGGCCTCAGAAAACAGTCCGCAACTTGCCATAAATCTCACCGTAACTGGATAGTTTGTTGCCGGAATCATATTCACCAAAGAGCCATCCCACGAAGATGTCAGAGTTCCATAATTATATGGAGCGGGATACAGAGCTGGGTCCCCAACAAACTGGACGAGACCAGGACCTGAAGTGACCCACGTAAGTTTTCCAGTGGTGGCTCCTGGGCCATCTGTTGCAAAGGCAAGGGTGCTAATCCTCGAAGTGCATGGGGGGCCCCATTGGGCGTATAGGACGGTGTTAGTAGTGATCGTGAAAGTAGCGGCTGGCAGATAAGAGGTGCCCGAATTGTCAGCAGCGGTGTTCCAGTGATCGAAGAGGAAATTTGTCTTGACAAGCGATCCCTTACTCAAAATGGTGACTGTCGATCCCGTCACGTAAGGGCTGAGGGCGTCAACTGGAACTACCCCGCCAGTTGAAGAATTTCCATTGTAAGTAACGGTGCGAGTTGAAGTAGCGCAATTATTGTTCGTGATCGTATTGGAATCTAATGTGACAGCTGCGTCTCGAGAGAGCAATTGACCCGCGATGGTGGCTCCAGTCTTGGCGGTAATAGTGGCTACCGAAAGAACGTGGCCGACGAAGGTGGAATTAGTTCCCAACGTTGTTGCGCTGCCAACGGTCCAGTACACATTGCATGCTTGCGCCTGATTGATAAGTACGACCTTGCTAGCAACCGAGTCCGCAGTGATCAATGTCGATCCAGATTTAAAGACGAAGATTGCATTTGGATCTCCGCCACCATCAAGTGTGAGAGTAGTTGTGATCCCAAATGTTCCGTGTGCATAAACACCGGCACCAAGTGTTTGACCACCTAGTTCGACTCCGGGATCAGGTTTGGTTGTGGCGAGTCCGCTTAATGTCGTGTAAGCGGCGGTAAGAGAGGTTTGTGCGTTTTGAGCTGCAGTGTCATTGAGGTGGACAGTGCCACCAGTCATGGTGACAGAGCCTGCACCAGTGAATGAAGCCGCGGGCGCGATACCCACGTCATTACCCGCAGTTCCAGTGATCGTTGTTGCTCCGGTGTTTGTAACGTTTGGAGTATTAGCAAGAACTCCAAAACTGACGGCACTTCCTAGATACCCAGTCGGCGTGAGGGCTGATGCCGATGTCGGCGCGTAGAGGGTGATGAATCCGATTGGCAAAATCGTGATGGCTGCCATAAATTTAACTTTGGTTGACTTTCTCATGAGATTCGATTCATTGTTCATTGCAAGATGCCAAAATGGCTTATTTCCTTATTTAGCACGGTAGCACCCGTTGCCCTGTGAGGTGCCCGTCAATCATGTGTATTCTCTGTCAATAATTACCGAGCGTCTACGCCTTGCTTCTGGATATCGTGGGCAATATGAACTACTGGACGCTTGAGCAAGAAGTCATTCAAACCACTCGGTTGGAGTTGCACCACATTTGTGCAGATGACTTAATAACGCTCTTCGAAGAGCCAGAGAATCTAGTGATTTATGAAGGCAAACCATATTCAAACCCCCATCGCCAATTAATGGACGAGAGCGGACCTCTTGCTTGGCGAGTCCCGCAAGTGAAGGAGGACCCCACACTTAATAAGTGGTTTGTGCGCTGGATAGTTCTTAAGGAGAGTCGCGAAATAATCGGCAGTACTAGTTTTCATGGCGCTCCCGATTCAGATGGAATGATCGAAGTCGGCTTGGGAATTCAAGAAAAATTTCGAAATCAGGGATTCGCACGCGAGGCATTGCGAGGATATTGGCTCTGGGCTATTCAATTCCCAGAAGTGAAAGTTCTTCGATACACCGTTTCGCCAACAAATATTCCATCAATCCGAGTAGTTAGTTCCTTTGGATTTGAGTACAAAGGTGAACAGATGGATGATATCGATGGTCCGGAAAATATTTACGAGATATCGAGCGAGTTATTTCTTGAGAAACTCGTACACGATGATGTCGGGGAGGAAAATAGCAAATGAGTGATAACAAGACTCGCCTTATAAAGATAGCTTCATCTTTAGACGAGTTGTGTGCAACGGTCACCGAAATGGCTTCTTCTCGAATTCATGAAGTGATTGGCATAAAAGGTAGTTTTCATTTGGCCCTTACTGGAGGCGTTGCTGGCAGAGTGGTAATTGAACAATTGGTGTCTCTTTGGAATGCAGAGCCTAAAAAATTCCATGGCTTGCATGTGTGGTGGGCGGACGAACGATTTGTCGAAGAGGCGAGCGTTGAAAGGAATGCACATGTAGTACTTGCGCATCTGAGGACGGATTCGAGAATTCATATTCACCACGTTCTGGCCTCTGATGCTGGCGTGAGTCTGGAAGTGGCTGCGTCAAGATATGCATTCGACCTCGCCGGCATCTCCATGGATTTGACGGTGCTTGGGGTAGGGGCCGACGGTCATATTGCTTCACTCTTTCCAGGTGCGACATTTTTGAAAGAGGGCGGAGATGTTATTGCCGTGAGGAACGCACCTAAGTCGCCGCCTATGAGAGTTTCGTTCTCGATGGAGAAGATCAATGAATCTGCCTCGGTGTGGCTGCTGGCCGCGGGTTTTAACAAGCGGGATGCGGTAGCCAAGATACTTGTCGAGGATACCTCGATCCCTGCCACACTTGTTCATGGGCTTGAAGAGACATCCCTTTTCGTAGATCGTGATTCTTTTGCAAGTGAGTAAGATTCAAGAAAGCGAAATGGAGAATCACGGATGTCAGGGTCTCTAGAAATGAATTTTGGAATGGTGGGCCTCGGGAAGATGGGGGCCAATATTGTTCGCAGACTCGCAAGGCAAGACATTTCATCAGTCGTCCTGGATCTAAATCCAAACTTAATCGCAGAGTTGGTCGGAGAGGGCTCAATCGGGGCGATTGATTACCTTGATCTAGCCAATAAACTCTCGACCCCGCGCATTATCTGGGTGATGGTGCCCGCGGACGTCACGGGTTCAACGATTAAATCTATCGCTGAGTATTTATCTCCTGGTGACACAATCATCGATGGGGGTAATAGTTTTTACAAAAACGATCTCATAATCGCTGACTACCTTGCGCTTCAAGGGGTCAAATTCGTCGATGTTGGAACAAGTGGCGGTGTTTATGGTCTTGAGCGCGGATACAGCCTCATGATCGGTGGTGAAGACGCGGTCGTACACTCGCTAGATCCGATTTTTAAGGCTCTTTCTCCCGGTATTGATATTGCGGTGAGAACGAAGGGGCGCACCGGTCAACCAAGCCCCAGTGAAATGGGCTACCTGCACTGTGGCCCGGTTGGGGCAGGTCATTTCGTGAAAATGATTCATAACGGAATCGAGTACGGGATGATGGCGGCCTTTGCTGAAGGGTTGGCGATTTTTGACGCGTCCAAGAGCGGGACACCTTCTTACGACCTGGACGTGGCAGAAATAGCGGAAGTTTGGCGTCGAGGCAGCGTGGTTGCTTCTTGGCTACTCGACTTAACCGCTGAGGCGCTTCACCAGGACCCTGCACTCGCTGAGTATTCGACAAATGTAAGTGATAGCGGCGAGGGGCGGTGGACAGTAAACGCTGCAATTGAATTAGGAGTACCTGCGCCAGTTCTAGCAACGTCACTCTTCTCTAGGTTCGCCTCACGCGGTAATGACGATTTTTCTAACCGAGTATTGAGCGCGATGAGATATCAATTTGGCGGACACAATGAGTCACCACAAAAGGATTCATGAAATGCGTTCAGACGCACTTGTATTATTTGGCGGGACTGGTGATTTAGCTAGAAAAAAGATTTTCCCTGCTTTGTATGAGATGGAAGAAGCAAACGAACTTGAAATACCAGTCATTGGAGTAGCGTCTTCAAAGTGGACCCAAACTGAATTTCGGGCAAATGCAGAACGTGCGATCCGCGATCGGATAAAAAATGTGGACGAAGAGATTCTGAATAGATTGTTGAATGAGCTTTATTTGGTTGTGGGTGATTACAGAAGTCCAGAAACATTCGAACTACTTCGAGAGCAACTGACAGATTTCAAACTTCCAGTCATCTTCTTAGCGATTGCGCCGGACATGTTCGAAACGGTATCCCAGGGCCTCGGGGACGCTGGAATAACAAGTTCAGCGAGGGTTGTCGTCGAAAAACCTTTTGGCAGAGATTTACAAAGTGCGGTAGACCTAGATGATTGTCTGAAGAAAATTTTGCCTGAGGATCAGATTTACCGGATTGATCATTATCTGGGTAAAGAAGCGGTGGAAGACCTTCTTGTATTTCGTTTTGCAAATACTCTTTTCGAGCCGGTTTGGAACAGAAATTACATAGCAAGTGTCCAAATCACTCTCTCTGAGAATTTCGGGGTAGAAGGGCGGGGTTCTTTCTACGATGGAGTGGGTGCAACTAGAGATGTGCTTCAAAACCATCTTCTCCAAGTGCTTTCTATGCTTGCAATGGAGCCGCCGATCGACCTCACCTCGAAATCGATGCAGGATGAAAAAATGAAAGTGCTTTCGGCAGTACGAGAACTGCTACCTGCGGACGTAATACGAGGCCAGTACGTCGGATATCTCAGCGAGAAGGGCGTGGCGGATCATTCTGACACTGAGACTTTTATTGCTATGCGTCTCTTCATAGATAACTGGCGATGGGCGGGAGTACCTTTCTATTTGCGAACTGGTAAGAAAATGGCAGAGACGACGTTGGAAGCGGTTATCGAATTCAATCAACCACCTCGGCTCCTTTTTACATCCCAGAATGCCCATAATCCACTTCCGAATATTGTTCGTTTTCGACTTGGTGCCGGAGACGGGGTCGATATATCTCTCCAAGCTAAAGCACCCGGCTCGCAGTTAATTACATACCCCGTCGAACTAACAGTCGAATTTTCAGCGGCGCTTGGAGAGCGCAAAGAAGCATACGAGCGACTCCTTGATGCGGCCTTGGAAGGGGACCACTTTAGATTTACGCGCATTGATTCAGTTCTTCAAGCGTGGAAAATCTTGGATAAAGTTTTGAAGTCTCCGACAAAATTGCATCCATACTTCGCCAACACCTGGGGGCCCGAAGAATCTTTAGATCTGGCGGTTGGCGGCTGGAATGTTATAGGGAAAAAGGCGCATCCACCTCAATCCTTAATGTGAGGACTGACCCGTTATTGCATATCGAGCGAGGAATTCTTCCTTTAGGTCTGAGAAGGTTCCGTCTATGAGCCCCTGCCTCATCTGCTCCACAAGTCGGATGATGAATCGTTCGTTGTGAATTGTGGCAAGTGTTGCCGCGAGAATCTCTTTGCCTCGGAATAAGTGATGTAGGTAAGCGCGTGTGTAATTTGCACAGGTGTAGCAGTCGCACTCTTCGTCAATCGGGACAAACTGCTTGCGATACGGAGCATTGGAAACATTGAAACGCCCAGTCATTGTGTATACCGCACTTGTTCGTGCAATTCTTGAAGGAAGAACGCAGTCGAACATGTCGACCCCGTTTTCAACGCCTACAAACAGATCCTCAGGTGCGCCGATCCCGAGTAGATGCTTCGGTTTTTCTTCGGGAAGCTCTTGATTGACCCAGGAGACAATCGTTCCGAGCTCGTGTTTATCCAGGGCTCCACCGATACCAAATCCATCGAAGGAGATTCCCGATGAAGCCATTGACCCTAAATCTTTCGCCGCCAAACGTCGAAGGTCTTCGTATTGCGCACCTTGAATAACACCGAAAAGTGCTTGGTAGGGTCGTTCAGCCCGCGAATCCGTGAGGCGTTTATGCTCGTCCAGACACCGAATAGCCCACGCCGACGTGCGTTTGACAGCAGCCTCTTGGTACTTTCGTGTGTTGTGCAGGGTCGTGCACTCATCGAAGGCAAAGATGATGTCGGCGCCTATGTGGTGCTGGACTCGCATGGAAACCTCGGGCGTAAATCGGTGCATCGAACCATCAATGTGGGATTTGAAAGTCACTCCGTCTTGGTCCACATGGGCTAATCGGTCTTTATTCCGGGCAATGACATCATCTGATCGGAAGGTTTTGGTATCCATTGCCAGGATCTTTTTAAATCCAACGCCGAGAGAGAGGACTTGAAATCCTCCGCTATCCGTAACCGTGGGGCCAGGCCAGTTCATGAATTTCCCCAAGCCTCCAGCCTCATCTAGAACATCTGCTCCGGGTTGCAGATAGAGGTGGTAGGCATTGGCGAGGAGCACCTGTGCTCCAAGATCCTTCATGGATTCCGGCAAAACAGATTTCACCGTTGCCTTCGTGCCCACTGGGATGAAGCAGGGAGTTTGAATAAGTCCATGCGGTGTCGTAATCGTCCCTGCACGCGCCAACCCCTGCGACGCAGTCGTTATGTCGAAGGAGTATCCGGAGCTCTTCACGTGGGTATTGAACCATCTATCGCAAAAGTAATTCTGCCGAGTTAGAGTTTGGTATGAGTCAATTTCTCTTGAAGGATGGCCGCACACTCGATCTGTTAGATAACCATCACGATTCCACATTGGCGATTCTTTTTCATCATGGCACACCTGGTGATGCCACCATGTGGCGGGATTGGTTTAATGAATTGACATCGTCGTCTATCCGCGCAATTTCGGTCAGCCGCCCTGGGTACTCACTGAGTGATCGGAACAGGGGGCGTCGTGTTGTAGATGCGTATAAAGACCACAAAGAAATCTTGGATCAATTCAACATAGAGAACTTTGTATCCATCGGATGGTCAGGGGGCGGCCCACATGCGCTCGCAACCTCACTAGATCCCAGATGTCGTGGCATTGTCTCTCTGGCTGGAGTTGGGCAATTTGGGCAGAGCGATTTGGATTTTCTCGAGGGGATGGGCCCTGAAAACCACGATGAGTTCGGAGTTGCACTCAAAGGAGAGGTGGCACTTCGCGAGTGGATGAATATGAACGCTGCCGCAATGCAACACGTCGATGGAGATAGTTTGCGAGAAGCCTTTGGTGGACTCATAGGAGAGGCGGATAAAGAGGTATTGGCAGGAGACTTTGCTGACGATATGGCCACTGCAATGCGAAGAGGCTTGAGTCGTGGTTTCGATGGATGGATCGACGATGATTTAGCATTTGTGCAACCATGGGGATTTGATTTAGATCACATCCCTGTCCCCGTCCAACTTTGGCAAGGCGATGACGATTTCATGGTTCCACATTCGCACTCGCGCTGGCTGGCTTCAAAAATTCCAGGTGCTGAAGTGAAATTCATGGCGAAAGAGGGTCATATTTCCTTGGGTGTCAAGCACCGTTATGACATCGTTACCCAAATGAAAGCTTTTTTAGGCGTATAAAAGGGCCATGTTGGTGAAAAGGCTTAAAAGGTACGAATGGGGTTTTCATTTGGCTCTATCTTGGCTACCGTTCGGTACTAATCCAGGCTCTTCAATTTTTGATGGGCCTTATGCGCGTGTGGAACGGGGGTAGAGGTGATGTCAGGAGAGGCCGTACTTGATGAAGCCATCATTGATGACCTGTTGATTGATGCGCCCATTGTCCAACGCACACCCCGTCAGATTGCCTGGTCGAGATTTAAGAAGAATAAAGTCGGTGTGGTCTCTGCATGTGTCGCATTATTTTTCATTCTCATCGCCTACCTGGCGCCGGTCATCACCCGCATTCTTGGGCTGAGCAATACAAAGACTTATCCAGAGGCTCTAGATGGGTTTGCCATGCCGATTGGTGGTTACGGTGGCATATCACTTGTACACCCGCTTGGTGTCGAGCCAGGAGCGGGACGGGACGTCCTCGCACTGATGCTTTACGGCTCTCGCATCTCTTTTACTGTTGCGATTATCACCAGCGTTGCCTCCATTGGATTGGGAATGTTGATTGGAATATCGACTGGATATTTCCGTGGCAAGGTAGATGCAATTGTTGGTCGCATTTCAGATTTCTTGCTCTCCTTCCCTGCCACTTTCATGATTCTTGCAATGATTCTTCCGATGACACAGCGAATTGAGGCTCTTGGAATTGCCAAAGACAATGGGGCGCGAATTGTTGTTCTCATTCTCTTCTTTGTCTTCTTCGGCTGGATGGGCTTTGCACGTTTGATCCGGTCGCAGGCATTTAGCATGCGCGAGCGCGATTTCGTGATGGCGGCGCAGGCACTCGGTGCTTCCAGTTTTCGGATCATCACCAAGGAATTGCTTCCAAATCTATGGCCTACGGCGATCGTTTTCTTGTCAATCTCATTGCCTGGGTATTTAGCGGCAGAATCTGTCTTCTCCTTTCTGGGTGTTGGAGTTCAGGCGCCCGCTTCGACCTTCGGTCTAGTTCTTGCTGATGCCGTGGGATATTGGCGCGATGATCCTGCCTATCTCATCATTCCGTCGCTTTATCTCGTAACTATCGTGCTCTCGCTTAATTTATTTGGGGATGCGCTCCGTGACGCCCTTGATCCGAAGGCGAGTCCGTCATGATAAGCAAACTAGGTTTCCGTAGCGATACGGGAAGTAATGACCAATATCTACCTCTGCGCAGTAGTTCACCAACTTCGCAGTTATTGGGCAAAAGTCCAGTCCGCGGCCGCGAACTGGAATGAACTATCCACAAGGAGGACACATGTCCGGTTCAAAAATGGCAAAGCGCCATTTAAACCGTCGCCTCATAGCTACGACCGCAGCAACTGCACTTATTGCTGCCGTCGCGCTAGTAGGAACGACAACTAGTGCGAGCGCTGCTACATCAAAATCTGGCGGCACTCTGTACTTCATTACCCACGCAGAACAGTTTGATCACGTAGATCCAGCCCGTATTTATACAGGTCGCGACATCGCGTTCTTCAACTCATATCTCTATCGCAACCTCGTTTCATACAAGCCATCTGCCGGCAGCTCAGGATCATCGCTTGTAGCAGACCTTGCGACTAATACCGGCGTGCCTAGCAATAGCGCAAAGACCTGGAAGTTCACCTTGCGCGAGGGCAGCACGTGGGAAGATGGATCACCAGTAACGTGTGCTGATGTGCGGTATGGCGTCTCACGTGCATTCGCACAGGATGTCATCACTGATGGTCCGCAGTACTTGGTTGGTGCCTTGAATATTCCTAAGGAAGCCGATGGAAGTTCTGCCTACAAGGGCCCATACAAGAAGACTGGCCAAGCCCTCTATAACAAGGCAGTTACCTGTAAGGGAAAGACTGTCACATTCAATTTGAACCGCTCATTTGCTGACTTCAACTACGCGCTTACTTACCCAGCAGGTGCACCAGTGAAGGCTTCAAAGGACACCGGTGACAAGTACGACCTCCGTCCATTCTCCGACGGTCCATACAAGATTGCCCGTTACAAGATCGGCGACACTATGGAATTGGTCCGTAACCCAAAGTGGAAGCAATCAAGCGACAAGGTACGCACCCCGTATCCAGATGACATCGTCGTCCGCTTTGGACTCTCACAAGATGTTGCTGACCAGATCATGTTGGACGACAGCATTCCAAACACTGTCGACCTAGATGCTCTTCAGCCAAACAACTTGCGTGCATTCTTTGCTGATGCATCGAAGGCAAAACAGCGCTACAACGTATTTGATCCATATGTTCGCTATGCAGCTATGAATGTTTCTGCTGGCAAAATGGATTGCCTCAATGTACGTAAAGCAGTCTTCTTTGCCGTGAATACCCAGGCTCTGATCGACCTTTCCGGTGGATCTGTGTTCTACGGAGATCCAGGAGATAGCCCAGTCAAGCCAGTTCTTGGCCTTGACTACGCTAAGACCACGGGAAATATCCATGACCCAGCCTGGAGCATCAACGGAGCGCCAGATAAGGCAAAGTCTCTTCTTGCTTCTGCCAAGACTTCCTGTCCAGCGGCTTACGATCGCGCAACTGACCCTAATAAGGGAATTGTGTGGGATATGGCACAGACCGCTACAAACCAGAAAGCCTCAGTACTCATTAAGACCGCTATGGATGCTGCTGGAATCGTGATGAAGTTCAACTTCATCCCATCCGGCCAGTACTACTCAACGGTTATGGACACAGCAAAGCAGAACGACATTTCAACTGCTGGCTGGGGTGCTGACTGGGCAAATGCGTCAACAGTTATTCCGCCTCTTTTCATCAAGGATGCCGGATTTAACTTGTCGCAGAACTGGGATGATCCTGCTTACGCAGCCTTCAAGGCCAAGTCCGACAAGGCCTTGGGTGAGGTTAACCGCACAAAGCAAGCTGCTATGTGGAAAGAACTCGCTCAGTACGCAATGGACCAGTACTGGATTATCCGTCCAGTATTTAGCAAGGGCCAAGGCGTATGGGGCTCTAAGGTCGGCGGCGTCTACTACTGGGAGCCACAGGGAACCTTCGGGTTCGGTGGCCTCTACGTAAAGGCCTAAGCTGGATCGTTAGGAAAAGTTAGGTAACGTTGGTTGAGGGTGGCTCTTAATAGAGCCACCCTCAACTACGCCAAAGTTCTACAGGGAAGTTTTAGAGTTATGCGAGAGGGTGAAGATGTTTAAATTTATTGCTAAGCGATTGACAGCAACAGTCCTCGTCGTCACTCTCGTGAGCATGTCGGTATTTTTGATCTTTGCATTTCTTCCCATGGATCCGGCACGGTTGACCTGCGGAAAAGGTTGCTCGGTCCCTGTCATTGAAGCTAACCGCCATCGACTCGGTTTGGATGTGCCAGTTCAAGTTCAGTACGGTCGATTTATCAAGGGTCTTTTTCTGGGGCGTGAATATGGAGATGGCGCCGCCAAGATTGAGTGTTCGGCACCTGCCTTTGGGTATTCGTTTAACAAGCACGAGTGCGTCACAACGTTAATTAAGTCGGCACTTCCAGTCACCTTCAGCCTGGCAATTGGTGCATTCATTCTCTGGCTCTCACTTGGAATCTCGCTAGGTGTTCTGGCGGCAAGGCGGCAAGGGAAGTGGCAGGATCGAGCAAGCACGGTCTTTGTTCTTGTCGGTATTTCGCTACCAACATTTATCTCTGGAATTCTGATTTATTTGGTAGCCCTACGATTGAATTTGATCAATCCGATCGAAGCCGGCCGCTGGGTTTCGCCATTTACCAATCCGATCGGCTGGGTCAAGAATTTCTATCTGCCGTGGATCGTTCTAGCTCTTGCTTTTGCAGCCACGTACACGCGTTTTACTCGCTCCAATGTCATTGAGACGTCAAGTGAAGATTACATCCGCACGGCACGCGCCAAAGGATTGAGCGAGAAAGTAATTTTAAGAAAGCACACACTGCGGGCCGCACTCGCGCCGATCGTGACCATCGCAGGTCTGGATTTCGCTGGGTTGCTCGGTGGTGCGATCATTACAGAGCAGATCTTCAACCTTCCTGGCCTTGGCCGACTTTCTCTACGTGCCGTACTCATTGATTATGACCTACCGGTGATCGTTTCGACCACTATTTTGGCTGCGACCTTTGTCGTTGTTATGAACCTAGTAGTTGATATTTTGTACGCGTATATCGACCCAAGGGTGCGCGTCGGATGAAACCCTTTCTAGAGGTAAAGAATCTCTCCGTCTCCTTTCCGACTCAGGATGGCTTAGTCAAAGCCTCAAACGACATCTCGTTCTCCGTGGCTCGAGGAGAGACACTGGCAGTTGTCGGTGAATCCGGGTCAGGTAAGTCGGTGACCACATTGGCAGTGATGGGACTCCACAACCGCAATGCAGCCAATATTTCAGGTCAGGCTATTTTGAATTTGGAAACCGGACCAGTCGACACAATTTCGGCCAATCCGGAAGTTGTTCGCAAACTTCGTGGTAAGTCCATGGCGATGATTTTTCAGGATCCCATGTCGGCACTTCACCCTTACTACTCCATTGGCGATCAGATTGCCGAGGCATGGGGTCTTTATAATGAAGGCTCGAAGGCCGATGGACTAAAGCGAGCAGTAGAGATGCTTGATTTAGTCGGAATCCCAGGAGCCTCAAAACGAGTTAAGGAATTCCCGCATCAATTCTCGGGAGGTATGCGTCAAAGGGTAATGATCGCAATGGCGCTGGTTAATAATCCATCCTTGCTTATCGCTGATGAACCGACAACCGCCCTTGATGTCACTGTTCAGTCGCAGATCCTCAAGCTTCTCAAGGATATGCAAGAAGAGTTCAATATGGCAGTTATTCTGATTACCCACGACTTAGGGGTCGTGGCCGAGGTAGCAGATCGCGCCTGTGTTATGTATGCAGGAAAGATTGTTGAGCAATCTGCTATTGACGATATTTATTACATGCCCGATCACCCGTACACAATCGGACTTCTCAATTCGATTCCTCGCGTGGATCAGTTGGAGGGCAAGCGCTTGCAGGCGATTCCCGGTCAACCGCCATCGTTGATCTCACTTCCACGAGGCTGCTCTTTCCGCTCGCGCTGTACCTACTCAGAGCTTGTCCCCAATAACAAGTGTGCAACTGACGTGCCGAACCTTGATGAGAAGATTTCGGGGCATTTCTCCCGTTGCCACTTAACCGAAGCGCAATTAGTGAAAGCGCGCTCTTCCGCGGGAGGCCAAGCGTGACCGAGCCAATTCTCAAACTAGAGGGTCTAAAAAAACACTTTGAGTCGACTTCTGGTGGAATTTTCAATAAGAAGAAAGGCACTGTCAAGGCGGTTGACGGCATTGACCTGGAAATTCTCCCCGGTGAGACTGTGGGTCTTGTCGGAGAGTCTGGATGCGGCAAAACGACCGCAGGGCGCACTGTTCTCAAATTGTACGAACCCACCGAAGGAAAAATTATTTTCCAAGGCCAGGACATCACCAAGCTGAGCCGGCGACAGATGAAACCACTGCGCGCACAGATGCAGATGATTTTCCAGGATCCCTTTGCCTCCCTCAATCCACGTCAAACAGTCGGCACTCTGATCGGCGCCACTTTTGATATTCAAGGAATTAAACCTCTGGGAGGCGTCAAACAAGAAGTTGAACGCCTCATGGAGAGAGTGGGCCTCAACCCAGAACACGTCAATCGCTACCCGCACGAATTTTCCGGTGGTCAACGTCAACGTATTGGAGTGGCTCGCGCCATCGCTCTCAAGCCGAAGCTCATCGTGGCAGATGAACCGGTATCGGCATTGGATGTTTCGATTCAGGCTCAAGTTGTCAATCTCCTTGATGACCTGCAGGAAGAATTTGGATTGGCATACCTGTTCGTTGCCCACGATCTCTCCGTTGTTCAGCACATTTCAGATCGAGTTGTCGTTATGTATTTAGGCAAGGTGATGGAGCAGGCGGATAAGAAGGACCTCTTCTTAAGTCCGCGCCACCCGTACACAAAAGCCTTACTCTCTGCCGTTCCAGTGCCGGATCCTATTAAGGGTCGTTCGCGAGAGCGGATCATTCTTTCCGGCGATCTTCCAAGCCCGATGAATCCGCCCGCAGGATGCGTCTTCAACACCCGTTGCTGGAAAGTTCAGGATAAGTGCCGCGTCGAAGTTCCGGCTCTTCTCCAGATCGCACCCAACCATCGTTTGGCCTGTCATTTCCCAGAACCTGCAGCGTAATTTCGATCCTTCTATACAACGATCTCAGCAAAAAAGCCGGCCCTGGATTTCCCAGGTCCGGCTTTTTACTAGCTAGATTTAGGCGATTTTCCCATCTAGAGCAGCTGTGTTGGATCCGATGGTGATATCAATATGTAGGGGTTGACCACTTTTTGCATCGCAGCCGATTGCAAACTTGAAGTTAACCTCACTGGCATTGGCGATCGGCTCAGTAGGCGCGCCGCTAATGCCGTTGTCTCCGTCGAGAACGTCAGTACAGGTATTTGATCCAGAACTGGCGACGAGTGAGATAGTCGATGGATCAATTTCTGACCCACTCTCGTTTTTCAAAGTGGCAGTAAAGACATTCGCGGCCTGACCGGGGAGGTAATTGGAAGCGAACTGACCAGGGGTAAAAGTCGCTGGTTGAGAAATGGTGACCGTAATTCCCGTTCCTACTGTGATTGGGGAGCCAAAGTTGTTGCTTACGACGGCGGTGGCGGACGGAGTAGCGCTCTCAGTAGGAGTAGCGGCAGTTTCAGCTTCTTTGCCGCAACCGGTGAGGGCTAGGCCCGCAATCAATGTGCTTGCGATCAGGATCTTCTTCATACGAACTCCTCTAATTTCTTCCGAACGTTTTCGGGTCTTCTCTGGTTTCTATTGTGGAATGCGTCGGGCATTCAGAATGGCAAGATTCTAACAGCCAATAGAGGCTTATCCTTTTACCACAGCCGCCCCTACCAGATGCGTACCCGCTCATGCGGGGCTAGGTAGAGGCCATCCCCTTCAGCGACCCCGAAGGCGGAGTAGAACTCGTCCAGATTTCTGACAATCTGGTTGCAACGGAATTCGTTGGGCGAGTGAGGATCAGTAGCAATTTCCCGTCGGATGGCCTCAGGTCGTGCTTTTCCTCTCCACGCTTGCGCCCATGCAAGGAAAAAGCGTTGATCACCAGTGAGACCTTCTAATATGGGGGCAGGTTGGCCCTTTAAAGCCAATTTGTAGGCTTTATAGGCGATGCTGAGTCCTCCAAGGTCACCAATGTTCTCTCCTACCGTAAGAGCGCCATTTACGGTGATATCAGGGGCTTCTGCGGGCGATAACGCGTCATATTGTGCGATGAGTGCATCTGCTCTCTTCTCAAACTCGTCTCGATCAGACTGTGTCCACCAGTCATTGAGATTTCCATCTCCGTCATATTTGGAGCCCTGATCATCGAATCCGTGGCCGATTTCATGGCCAATGACTGCACCAATTCCACCGTAGTTGACTGCATCGTCGGCATCCATATCGAAAAATGGTGGCTGCAAAATCGCAGCAGGGAAGACGATCTCATTCATCCCTGGGTTGTAGTAGGCATTGACCGTTTGTGGCGTCATGTACCACTCGGTTCGATCCACGGGAGCTCCTATTTTTGCCAGTTCGTAATCGCGCGAGAATCTGGCAATTCGCGCCATATTCCCCATGAGGTCTGAAGGAGAAATGACTAACGTCGAATAATCGCGCCACTTCGTTGGGTAGCCGATTTTTGGGGTGAATGTGGCAAGTTTCTCAAGGGCTTTGGTTTTTGTGGGTTCACTCATCCAAGAAAGGTTGGAGATGCTTTCACGGTATGCGATGACAAGGTTGGCAACCAGTGTCTCCATTTCGATTTTGGCCTGGGCCGGGAAGTGGCGATCCACATATATTCGACCAACTGCATCGCCCATAGCGCTTTCGACAACGGAGACTGCCCTTTTCCATCGAGCCCGGATCTGCAGAGTTCCAGAGAGAGTAGTGCCGTAGAACGAGAAATTCTGTTGGACGACGGCATCGTGCAAGTAGGGCGCAGCACCATTGATGACTTGCCACTTCAACCAGGAGCACCAAGATTCGCGATCGAAATCGGAGAGAATCTCTCCGATCCCTGTAAAGAAATCAGGTTCGCGGACGATCGTGGTTTCAAATCCCGAAGATGGAAAATCCCCGCCTTCTATCCAAATTTTCCAATCGAATCCAGGGGAGAGAGATTCAAGTTCGGTGCGAGAGAATTTGTTGTAGGTGAGAGTGGCGTCTCGGTCTCGCACCTGGTCCCAGTGGCGACTCGCAATCTTGGTTTCAAGGGCAAGAATTCGTTTGGCGTGATCTTCTGCCTCTATTCCGATCAGTTCAAACATCTTCTTTACGTGATTAAGGAAGGCGACGCGGATTGGCGCGTACTGTTCCTCGCGGTAGTAAGCCTCATCCGGCAGGCTGAGGCCGCCCTGGCTGATGTAAATGATGTTTGAAAGTGAATCCTTATGGTCTGTTGAAATTTCTGCCGAGAAGATGCCTCCAAAACCATCAAGTTCGAGCTCACCCAGGGTGCGAAGAAAATCCGAGCACGATTGGATGTGATCGACCTTTGCCAGATAGGAGGCGATCGGTGACGCGCCTTGTGCCTCGATGCTCTCAGTATCAATAAAGCTGGCGTAGAGATCACCGATTTTCTGGCTATCACTCCCGCTGGTAGGACCTTCAATAATTGCTCGAACGTGCGCTTCAGCTTCTTCATAGAGTTTGTAGCCAACTCCATCTGATGCACGATCAGCCGGTATCTCATGTGTTTTAAGCCATCTGCCGTTGAGATGGCGAAAAAGATCATCTTGGGCTCGCACGGTTGGATCTACAAAGGAGGTATCAATCCCACTTTTCATGAACACATCTCTCTCGTCAGACTCGCATTAGAAACCACGGAACAACGCAAGGAAAATTAGTTGAACATTCAACTTATTTGCTACACTTGCCACATGGTAGGCCGAAACGCTACATCAACGCCCCCCCGATGGCTCAATCCTGTCGAAATGAAAGCGTGGAGAAGCTACATCATCGCAAGTCGTGGACTCCTGGAAGCTTTGGACGCAGACCTTGCCGGCCACGATCTCTCTATGCCCGACTATGAAATCCTCGCCCAGCTCAGCGATGCTCCAGGACGGAGAATGCGGATGAGTGAATTGGCCGATATCGCCATGCTCTCCCGCTCTCGTCTTTCGCATCGTATGAAGGTGATGGAGAAGGCTGGATGGATAAGACGCGAGGCGTGTCCGGCAGACAAGAGAGGGTATTTTGCCGTCATGACCCCGAAAGGGTGGAAGGCAATTGTTGCTGCCGCTCCAGACCATGTTGAGAGTGTTCGGACTCGGTTTGTCGATCACCTCACGAGAGCCGATCAAATTGCACTCGCTCACATATTCGAAAAGGTTGGAACCGCCCTTCGAGCGAAATCGGAAGGGTAGGGCCGTGAAGTAGAAGTAAAAGGTAAAAAAAGACCCGCCACGACTGTGGCGGGTCTTTTTCTCAATGTCGTTACTTGGCAGCAACTGCCTTCTTGCGACGACGCTTCTTTGGTGCAGCTGCAGGAGCAGCAACAGCCTTCTTTGCGGCGGCCTTCTTGCGCTTTGGTGCTGCCTTCTTAGCAGCGGCCTTCTTGCGCTTTGGTGCTGCCTTCTTGGCAACAACCTTCTTAGCAGCGGCCTTCTTGCGCTTTGGTGCTGCCTTCTTAGCGGCGGCCTTCTTGCGCTTTGGTGCTGCCTTCTTGGCAACAGCCTTCTTGGCGGCGGCCTTCTTGCGCTTTGGTGCTGCCTTCTTAGCGGCGGCCTTCTTGCGCTTTGGTGCTGCCTTCTTGGCAACAACCTTCTTGGCGGCGGCCTTCTTGCGCTTTGGTGCTGCCTTCTTAACGGCGGCCTTCTTGCGCTTTGGTGCTGCTACTGCTTTCTTAGCAGCGGCCTTCTTGCGACGCTTTGGCGCTGCTACTTTCACAGCGGCCTTCTTGCGCTTTGGAGCAGATTTCTTAGCTGCAGCCACGTACTTCTCCAATCGGAATGGTCCGATCCGTCACCGGACCTGTTCATGGATAAGCGTGTCAGTAGTTGGTGGATATTGCCAGCATTGTGTGAGAAATATTTAAGTGCGTGTCGCGAATTACTTTTTTACTTTTTTGTGCTGTCACGGAAAATATTTGATTTCATTTTTGGATATCCGACGCAAATTTCTTCTCGAAACGATGGATCTATTTCTGGAAATTTCTTGTCTCTCTTTCTTGGACGGCATGAACATCGGTCTTTGCGTCATATTGCCTCCGCAATAACTCAGCCATCAGAGACCACTACAGAAATGTCTGTTCCGGGCCGGGGAAAGTTCCATGGAGAACATCATCAGCCCAGGCCTTCGTGGCGGCGAGCATTTCTCCCCGCAAATTGAGATATGCCTTTGCGAGGCGTGGTGGCTTCTTGGTCAGTCCCATTAAATCTGTCCAGACAAGCACTTGGGCGTCGCATGTATTTCCAGCCCCGATACCGATTGTTGGAATCATGAGAGCCCTGGTTATTTTTGTTGCCAGATCTGAGGGGATGAGTTCTAGAACAACTGCAAAGGCTCCGGCATTTTGAAGCGCAAGCGCGGCTTCGAGAACATTGTCTCCGTCGTCGCGACCCTGGACTCGATACCCTCCTAATTGGTGAAGGGACTGCGGTGTCAGCCCCACATGACCCATTACGGGAATTCCAGATTGGGTGAGTTTGGCAACTTGTTCTACTTGGGCGCCCTCCAATTTCACGGCATGTGCACCGCCCTCTTTGAAAAAACGCACGGCCGTTGCAAGAGATTGCTCGGCAGATGCTTCATATGAGCCAAATGGGAGGTCGGCAACAACGAGAGCTCGCCGTGACGAACGAACCACAGCCCGCACTAGGGGAATCATTTCGTCCACGGTTACAGGGATCGTGTTTTCTTCGCCTAGAAAATTATTGCCCACGCTATCGCCGACAAGGAGCACCGGAATTCCTGCTTCGTCAAAGATGTCAGCGGTCATCTGTTCATAGGCGGTGAGCATGGGCCATTTCTCGCCGTTTTTTTTCGCCTCTGCCAGATCTCGGATGGTGATGCGGCGGTTGGATCCGTTGCTGAAAACGCTATTCTGATAAGACATGAGCAACCTCCTGCCTCAAGGCCTGCGAATCAGGTCCCTGGGAATTCAGGTTTACTCTATCGCCACCATTACTCTTAAGTCATGTCTCAACTCAGATTGGCGCTTGCACAGATCAATCCCACGGTCGGGGATTTGAGTGGCAACGCCGAGCTTATTCTGAATTACGTTCGCCAAGCGCACGAGTCTGGAGCTGACCTTCTGGTATTTCCGGAGATGGCCGTGACTGGGTATCCAGTAGAAGATCTTGCGCTTAGGCCATCATTTAGAGTGGCAAGCAAGAAAAGCATTGCGGGGATCGCTAAGAAATGCGCTGATGAGGGGTTTGGAGATTTAACGATCGTCCTGGGTTACCTCGATGAGGCTGCACATGCGGTGAATCGATTGGGGCAACCGGAAGGCGCGCCTCAAAATGCAGTGGCGCTTATTTATGGTGGAGAAATCCGCGCCCGATATGTAAAACATCATCTGCCTAATTATGGTGTCTTTGACGAGTTTCGAAATTTTGTGCCTGGTGATTCATCTTTGGTGGTTCGTGTGCATGGGATCGACCTTGGGGTTGCGATTTGCGAGGACATCTGGCAAGAGGGCGGTCCCGTTGCAGAATTGGCTTTGCGAACTCCAGGGCTCTTAGTCGTCCCAAATGGAAGTCCATTCGAACGGAACAAGGATGACGTCCGTCTGGCATTAGTGAAGAAACGGGCAGCTGATGTCGGCGCTCCGCTGGCTTATGTGAATATGACTGGCGGCCAAGACGATCTGGTCTTTGATGGCGACACCATTGTCGTAGACGAAAAAGGCGAGGTTCTCGCACGTGCACCACGTTTCATGGATCACTTGCTCATTGTGGATCTTGAGTTGCAGTCTCACACCTCACATCCGGATGTGATTATCCACGATGAAGTAATTCAGGGGCGCCAGGCATCTTCAAGTGAGGTTGCCCTGCGTCTGGATGATCTCGCCGAAGTGTGGCAGGCGTTGGTTGTTGGAGTACGTGATTACGTACGTAAAAATAATTTTAAGTCAGTGATTATCGCTCTTTCTGGCGGAATAGATTCCGCCCTTGTTGCTGCTATAGCGGTTGACGCAATCGGAGCGGAAAATGTCTACGGTGTCGGGCTTCCCAGCAAATATTCCTCGGACCATTCTTTGAGCGACGCGTACGCAATTGCTCAGAACACAGGCCTTCACTTTCGTGTGATTGAAATTGAGCCAATGGTCACCTCTTTTCTTGAGTCGGTTAAACTTGAGGGCATTGCGCAAGAGAATGTACAGGCCAGAGTGCGTGGCGTTGTGTTGATGGGTCTTTCCAACCAAGAAGGTCATATCGTCCTAGCTACGGGAAATAAGAGTGAACTGGCTGTTGGATATTCAACGCTATATGGCGATGCGGTTGGCGCCTTCGCCCCCATTAAGGATATTTACAAGACTGATGTCTGGGCACTTTCACAGTGGCGGAATGAGCAGGCCCTCTTACGAGGAGAGATTGCTCCCATTCCTGCCAACTCCATCACAAAAGAGCCCAGCGCGGAATTACGACCTGGGCAGAAGGATTCTGACTCGTTACCCGAGTACCACTTGCTTGATTCAATTTTGCTCAGTTATGTCGAGGGTGACGAAAGTGGATCCTCGTTGATTGCTGCTGGCTTCGATCCAGCACTGGTTGCGCGCGTCATCTCGCTCGTGGATCGTGCTGAGTACAAGCGACGTCAATATCCACCAGGAACAAAGGTTTCTACGAGGGCATTTGGTAAAGATCGTCGGTTGCCGATCACGTCAAGATGGCGCGAAGAAGGTTTTTAATCCTTTATTGATGCGAGTCGTTCGCATGTGGCGCATTTCTATTACATTGCTAGCATTGAACCATGCAAGAAATAAGCAACTGGCTCTTTACGCGTAGACGCGTTATTGATTTTGGGCGTGCAAGTACATGCGCCTGCCGTTCTTAACTGCTTTTTCATTGAATTTTGCTTTTCGTTTAATCCTCAAACAAATATTTTCTTACCTACTTACCACATTGGAGAAATCATGAAGGTTTATAACAACATTACTGAGATCGTCGGGAATACGCCTCTTGTGCGTCTTAACCGGATAATGGATGGTGCGGCGGCAAACGTCTATGCAAAACTTGAGTTCTATAACCCAACTGCTTCAGTCAAGGATCGAATCGGCGTTTCGATGGTTGACGCGGCTGAACAGAATGGACAACTCAAGCCAGGCGGCACGATCGTCGAAGCGACATCAGGCAATACGGGAATTGCACTAGCCATGGTCGGCGCCGCACGCGGTTACAAAGTCATATTGACAATGCCCGATTCAATGTCGAAGGAACGACGGATGCTTCTTCGTGCTTTTGGAGCCGAACTCGTATTGACTCCCGCAGCCGAAGGTATGCGTGGTGCGATTGAGAAGGCTGAAGAGTTGGGGGCTGGGGAAGGCGCTGTGCTTGTACGCCAATTTGATAATGATGCAAACCCAGAAATTCACCGCAAGACGACAGCTGAGGAAATTTGGCGCGATACTGATGGCACCGTGGCAGCTGTTGTCGCGGGAGTTGGTACTGGCGGGACGATCACCGGAGTGGGACAAGTTCTTAAAGAGCGCAATCCTGACGTCAAAATTTTTGCGGTAGAGCCAGCTGCTTCACCACTCCTTACCGGTGGAAGCGCTAGCGGTCACCCAATTCAAGGAATCGGTGCGAACTTCATCCCGAATAATTTAGATAGATCCATCTACGACGAAGTTTTCGATGTTTCTGCTGAAGACGCATTTGCCTATGCCCGTCGCGCAGGCGCCGAGGAGGGAATCCTTGCTGGAATATCGTCTGGTGCGGCGCTGTGGGCGGCAGCGCAAGTCGCTAAGCGTCCTGAGTTTGCAGGCAAGAATATTGTCGTCGTTCTGCCCTCATTCGGTGAGCGATACCTTTCAACTCTTCTCTACAAAGATCTTGCCGAGTAGCACATGGGTTTGCATATTCGGGAAGATATTGCGACCGCGATAGCGCGCGATCCTGCTGCTCGCAATAGGTTTGAGATATTTCTTGCCTATCCGGGGCTTCATGCGATTTGGGGCCACCGCATGGCTCACTGGCTCTGGACCCACAATCTCAGAACACTCGCGCGAATCTGGTCAAACTTGACTCGGAGCGCAACGGGGATTGAAATCCATCCTGGTGCGACTATCGGCCGGCGTTTTTTTATCGACCACGGCATGGGCGTTGTTATTGGCGAGACGACGATTATCGGCAATGACGTGATGCTCTACCACGATGTCACCCTCGGCGCGCGCTCCTATATGAAGGGTAAGCGCCATCCAACTCTCGCCGACGGGGTGATCATTGGAGCGGGTGCTCGGGTTTTGGGGGACGTGAACATTGGTACGGGAGCCGTGATCGGCGCCAATATGGTCATTACCAGGGACGTGCGGGAGCGCACCAATATGGATACTTCGGAGTTCTTTGTTATTTAGCGCTACCTCAGGGCAGCTCATGCGACCGTAGGTTGGACAGTTAACACAGCCGTAACGCAGCCTTGAAACTATGAGGTTATGAGTAGTGACGCCCAAGTAACCAAGCAAGAGGAATTTGTTCTTCGTACCGTTGAAGAGCGCAATACCCGTTTCGTCCGTCTCTGGTTTACGGATGTCTTAGGATTCCTGAAGTCTGTCGCAATCGCCCCGGCTGAACTTGAGAACGCTTTCGAAGAGGGAATTGGATTCGACGGTTCTGCAATTGAGGGCTTTGCTCGGGTAAGCGAGGCCGACATGCTAGTAAAACCAGATCCAAGCACTTTTGCAATTCTTCCGTGGAGAACGGAAGTACCGGGTGCTGCCCGAATGTTCTGTGACATTGTTATGCCCGATGGTTCACCATCCCTTGTGGACCCCCGTCACGTTCTCCGTCGAACTCTCAACAAAGCAGCGTCAATGGGGTACACGTGTTACACCCATCCAGAAATCGAATTCTTCTTGTTCAAAGAACTTCCGGAGCCCGGTAAACGTCCAGTCCCTATTGACTCTGGCGGATATTTCGATCAGACCCCTGCAGTTATTGGCCACGATTTTCGGCGACAAGCCATCACGATGCTTGAGTCAATGGGAATTAGTGTTGAATTTAGCCACCACGAAGGCGCGCCAGGCCAGCAAGAGATAGACCTTCGCTACGCTGATGCATTGAGCACTGCTGATAACATCATGACGTTTCGTCACGTTGTTAAAGAAGTTGCACTTGATCAAGGTTTCCATGCGTCCTTTATGCCAAAGCCGTTTACTGATCATCCAGGGTCGGGAATGCACACTCACGTCTCACTTTTCGAAGGGGAGAACAACGCATTTTATGATCCAAAGGACGAATACAATTTGTCCAAGGTCGGCCGATCATTTATTGCAGGTCTGCTCAAGCATGCATCAGAAATAACCGCAGTCACTAATCAATGGGTCAACTCCTACAAACGACTTCATGGAGGCGGTGAAGCTCCCGCGTTAGCTAATTGGGGACGTCACAATCGTGGAGCCCTTGTTCGTGTTCCGATGTACAAACCTAAGAAGGAGAATTCGACAAGAATTGAATTTAGATCACCAGACTCCGCTTGTAATCCATATTTAGCTTATGCCGTCATGCTGTCGGCAGGATTGAAGGGGGTTGCAGAAGAGTACGAACTTTCTGAGTTCAATGACTCCCCGATGCTTCCAGGTGACTTAAATGAAGCGATTCTTGCCATGGAACGAAGCGAACTAGTTCGTGAGACTCTTGGCGAGCACGTATTCGAGTACGTTCTTCGTAACAAGAGAGCAGAATGGAATGACTACCGACACCAGATAAGTGCCTACGAATTAGATAGGTACTTACCAATCCTTTAGATCTTCGAAATACTTGACCCATGAAGCTGCCGTCAACCTCATCCGGAAAGGAATTAATTGATTCGGTTGATCGGCTTATCTTGCTCGCTTCTTCGTCAATTTATTCGGGCGATGGCTGGAGTCCCGTAGTCATTCTCGGTCACCTAAGCGATGTTGACGAACAGGTTTGGTCCGTGCGCATCGAACTAATGCTTGCGGCGCAGAGGGCGAAAGAATCTAGACCCACATTCTCTTGGTGGGAACCTGATCCGCTTGCAACCCAATTGAGGTATGAGCAATATTCATGGGAGGAAGCGAAGGCGCGTCTTCATTCCACGCGCAACGGAATAGTAAGCACCTTAAATGTCCTAGATGCAGAGGATTGGAATGCGAGTGCGAGTCATGCGACATTTGGAATCCTCACTCTAGTTGGCATGGTGAATCAGATTCTTATCCATGACAAGGAACATCTCGCAAGTCTCAAGTGACTACCATTGAGGAATGTGGAAGCCGGCATCGTCTAGATCGAGGAGAGACAAAATGGGGCGCGCAGATTGGCACTTACGCGCCAACGCTTCCGTCATTTTCTATCTCATAGCAGCTTTAATTTCCGGAGCAGTTCAGCGTGGGGAGCATAACGGACAGCCGCCCTGGTTGACCGTGCACCTTCTCCTACTTGGTGCCGTGACGAACGCGATTGTCACGTGGAGCGATCACTTCGTCAGTGCGCTTCTTTGGACACGGTCGCAAAATCACAATCGTCAGATGGCAGTTATTGTCTTGCTCAACATTTCAATTGTTGGAGTGTTAGTGGCGGTATCGGCTCAAATGCAGGAGTTCATAGTATTTTTTGGGATATTGATGTTCTGCACAATAATTTATTTTCTACAGGGTATTTCGGTCGCAATCAAGAGATCATTGAATAAGAGATTCATAAATCTACTCAGGTATTATCAATTTGCTTCTTTTTTTCTATTGGTTGGAATCACGTTGGGAGTCATCAATTCCTTTCAAGATCATGAAGAATTGATGCAACCAAGATTGGCATTAGCTCACCTTCACTCCAATCTTCTCGGCTGGGTAGGAATCACGGTGATTGGAACCCTCGTTACGCTCTGGCCAACCGTCTTGCGTACTCCGATGCACGAGCAAGCAATTCGAGCCGCAGTAATTGGTTTGAGATTTATTCTTGCAGGGACATCTGTGTCGATAGTCGCCGCAATTGAAGATTGGCAGATCCTCTCTGGGTTTTCATTAGCAATTTACCTGTTAGGCGCATCAATCACACTCACACCGGCAATTCTCACAATGCGGAACAAGAGGCCTGATCGTCCAGGGTCATGGATGCTTTTGACTGGCGCAGTCGGACTCGGAGTACTGCTTATTGCTGATATGGCACTCCAATTCACGTACACCTCGCCTGAGAAGGCACTCACTGTGATTGAAGGACACATTCTGCTTCTATTCACTTTCTTCCTTTTCCCAACACTTCTAGGTGCGCTCACCTACTTATTACCTGTCGTCCTTGGGCGAGGTCCAGCGCTCAATCGAGAACTAGAAACGATTTTAAGCAGAGGATGGAAGTGGAGGCTTTTACTTCTTCCCTCGGCTTCGTTTTTCATGTTCTTCAATAATCTCTTCGTTAATATAGGTCGTGCGATGGTTGCGATCTCTTTAGGTGCCTTCCTATTTTTAGTACTTATGGCGATGTTGAAGTCCGCGCGTTATCGTGTTCCTTCTCAATAATTGAGTTAACCCTTAGGATTTGGCCTACTAAAAAGCAGAATCAGATCAGAGGGGCCTCGCGTGAAAAATATCTTGGATGCCATTGGAGATACACCGCTTATTCAGGTTGAGGGCATCTGGGTGAAGATGGAATACCTCAATCCTTCCGGCTCTATCAAAGCGCGAATAGCTAAGTACATTATTGAGCGAGCTGAAACCGAAGGCTTGTTAAAACCTGGAGACACAATCATTGAGGCTTCTAGTGGCAATACTGGAAACGCGATGAGCATGGTTGCCGCTGTAAAGGGTTACAAAATGATTGTCGTCATGCCCGATGGAATGAGTCCAGAGAGAACTGCCATCTCGCGCGCCTTTGGCGCGGAAGTTCACACTATGGGAGATTTTCATGTCAATGATGCCCTTGCTGAAGCCAGGCGTGTCGGTCAACTCCCTGGTTTTTTTGCCCCACAGCAATTTGACAACGAATGGAATGTCGACGAAAACCGTGAGTGGTTGGGTCAAGAGATCCTTCGTCAGATGCCGGTAATGCCAGATTTAGTCATTGGCGGTATTGGCACTGGCGGAACAATAATCGGAGTGGGGCAGGCACTCAAAGCGGCGAACCCTGCATGCAAAGTCATTGCGCTTGAACCCGCAGAGTCATGCACGATTCTTTGCGGAGAAATTGCCAAGCATCTTATTGAAGGCATCGCGGATGGATTCGTGCCAGGAATTATTGAGCGTCACAGAGATGTCATTGATGGGTTTGTGGACGTCCACTCTGATGAATCAATCGTCGAGATGCGCCGACTTGCCAGCGAGCATGGGATCTTTGTCGGGCCATCTTCAGGTGCTCACCTGATAGCTGCAAAGCGCCTTCAAGAAGAGCACGGAGTAGAAAACGTCGTTACTTTCTTCTGTGATGAAGGAGAGAAATACATCACTGATTACTGGCTCTAGTTCTCTTCCGCACTACGTATCGCTCACGTAATATGAAGGCATGCCCGTACCGGCAATCTCCCTCAAAGGCTTAACCAAGTATTACGGCAACGATCTTGGTGTCATGGATGTCACCTTTGAAGTGTTCTCGGGGGAAGTGATGGGTTTCTTGGGACCAAATGGGGCAGGTAAAACCACCACGATGAGGGCACTCGTCGGGCTTTTAAAGGTGACATCTGGGCAGGCTCAGATACGAGGCGAAGAGGTCACTATTTACTCGCACAAAATGCAAAAAGAGATTGGCTATCTTCCCGGTTCGCCAGCACTGTATGAGAACTTGTCGGGCTGGGATCATTTAGATTTTCTGGCAAAAATGCGGGGAATCGACTGCACCCACGAGATTAGATCAATGGCGCAAAGGTTTGACCTTGACCTTGACCGGAAGATAAAGGAACTCTCGAAGGGGAATCAGCAGAAAGTGGGTGTCATTCAGGCATTCATGCATAAGCCTTCTGTGTTAATTCTCGATGAGCCTACCTCTGGCCTTGATCCTATTGTTCAGCGGGAATTCAGCGCCCTAGTCGACGAAACTCAATCTCGAGGGGCAGCCATCCTTCTTTCTTCACACGTCCTTAGCGAAGTAGAGCATCTGGCGGATCGCGTGGTGATTATCAATGCCGGCAAACAATTACTTGTTGACGATATTTCCAATTTGAAGAGGCGAACTCTTCGAACAATCGATCTCTTCTTCAGTTCTCCAGTCGCTGCCAACGTTTTTAGTGAAGTGCATGGGATTAAGGATGTGCAGGCATCTGGTAATCGTGTTACTTGCACAGTCATTGGAGCGGAGACAGAACTCTTGCGGGTTGCAGTCGAACATGGTTTGGATAGCGTTCAGACCCACGAATCCAACCTTGATGAAATCTTCTTTTCCATTGTTGAGGGAGGTGATCTCAATGGTTTTTCCACTCCTTGTTAAGACGTTAAAGGATCAGCGACGAGGTTTGTTGCTCTGGTCGCTTGGTTTGATGACAATCATTTCCGTACAACTTTCGGTATTTCCAACGGTGAGGTCATCGGCGGCTGGGTTAGCAAGTTTCATTGAAAATTACCCCGAAGCAATGCAAAAGATATTCCGGATGGAGGATTACACCTCGGGAAGTGGGTACCTTTCGACGGAGTTATTTAGCATGATGTTGCCACTGATTTTTATCGCAGTTGGTGCTGGGTGGGGCGCGAATGCGGTTGCGCAAGAAGAAGAACGCCGTACCGCCGATGTGTTGTTTACTCTGCCCATTTCGCGGGTTCGAATACTCGTAACAAAAATAGTTTCTGGCATTTGTGCGCAGATACTACTTGTTTCTGTTACTTTTTTTACACTCGTCATCGGGATTAGATTCGTGGATATTTCCCTATCGACCCTGAAAGTTCTGGCCGCCTCTTTTTCATGTGCCATGCTCGGAATTATGTTTCATGCGGTGGCGATATTTTTCGGCTCATTTTTCGGGAAGAAATCAATTGCCCTTGGTGGAGCTATTGCGCTTGCCATTGCAGGCTTTCTCTTTTATTCGTTGGCACCACTTGTGCATACCTTCGACAGAGTCCTTGGGATCAATCCATTTCAATGGGCGTTAGGAAGTAATGCCTTGAAATCTGGTCTCGACCTGGGCTACACGGCCCTCTCATTCGTCACAGTCTTGGCGATTTATGGAACAAGTCTCCTGACTCTTCGCAGACGTGATATCTCGTCTTAGAACTTTCCACGCTTCGTTACTGGAGAGCCCAATTAGAAAGTTTTTTAAGAGAGTCGCCAGTCAATCTGAATGTGGTCCATTCATCCATGGCTGCTGCTCCGAGTGATTCATAGAATTTGATGGAAGGTGTGTTCCAGTCGAGCACCCACCATTGAAAGCGTTCATAATCATTTTCTACACAGATTCTTGCCAATTCTTTGAGTAATGCAATCCCATGGCCGTGGCCTCGCATCGAAGGAATGACAAATAGATCTTCCAAGTAGAGGCCGTGTTTACCAAGCCACGTTGAATAATTGAGGAACCAAATAGCAATTCCCACGACGTGTTCATTCTCGGTGGCAACATGGCAGAAAACTTGTGGGTTGTCACTAAAGAAGGATCTCGTGAGGTCTTCTTCAGTCGCGACTACTTGTTCTGGTGCCCTTTCATACTCCGCCAATTGATGGATGAGAGCCAATATTGCCGGAATATCACTGATGATCGCTCTTCTGATTGCCACGGTAGTCCTCTGTTATTGGGAGTCTCTTGCATGGAGCCAAACCTCTAATTTGCCGATTCTCTCACCTCACGGCTACCCTGTAGCCATGAAATTACGCAGCCTCCTCCTTCGCTGCCGTGGCGGGGCCCTCTGACCGGTCTCCTCGTTGCGGGGTTTTGTTGTACCGGTAAAAAACCAAATCCCGCGAATTATTAAGGAGCCAGACTCGAATGAATTTCCCTCAGCAAAACCCAAGTTCCATGTCATATGAGCGATACTCTTCATTTGTCCCGATTGACCTTCCAGACCGCACCTGGCCAACCAAGCAAATGACAAAGGCGCCGCAGTGGTGTTCTGTTGATTTGCGAGATGGAAATCAGGCGTTGATTGACCCTATGGACACTGCTCGCAAATTGGCGATGTTCACGTTGCTCGTCTCTATGGGATACAAAGAGATTGAAGTGGGTTTCCCAAGCGCGAGCCAGACCGACTTCGACTTTGTACGAAAGATTATCGAAGAAGACCTCATTCCTGATGATGTGATCATTCAAGTACTGACTCAAGCCCGCGAACCACTCATCAAGCGCACGTATGAGTCGCTGAAGGGCGCAAAGAGGGCAATAGTCCATCTCTATAACTCGACGTCGACTCTTCAGCGCCGCGTCGTCTTCGGGCAGGACAAAGAGGGAATCAAGAAAATCGCGACCGATGGCGCAGAGCTCTGTCTCTCATTAACGGACTCAGTGCCTGGTACTGAGATTTCCTTTGAGTACTCTCCCGAGTCTTACACAGGCACCGAACTTGAATATGCACTGGAAGTCTGCGATGCAGTCAATGATATCTGGCGCCCAACTCCAAGTTGGAAGACGATTGTGAATTTGCCTGCAACCGTTGAGATGGCAACGCCAAATGTCTATGCGGACTCAATCGAGTGGATGCATCGACGTCTCGCCTATCGTGACAGTGTTGTGTTGAGCCTGCATCCGCATAACGATCGCGGAACTGGCGTCGCTGCCGCCGAGTTGGGATATTTAGCGGGCGCAGATCGAATTGAAGGCACACTTTTCGGCAATGGCGAACGCACGGGCAATGTCTGCCTTGTGACTCTTGGGATCAACCTATTTAGCCACGGCATTGATCCTATGATCGACTTTTCAAACATAGATGAGATCCGCAGGACGGTTGAATATTCAAATCAGTTGCGAGTGCCTGAGCGTCATCCTTATGGCGGCGATCTGGTATTTACTGCGTTTTCCGGTTCACACCAGGATGCAATCAAGAAGGGTCTGGATCATCTTGAGACAGATGCCAATGCCGCTGGCGTGCCGGTGGATGATTTCACGTGGGCGGTCCCATATCTACCTATCGACCCTAAGGATATCGGCCGTTCATATGAAGCTGTGATCCGCGTCAATAGCCAGTCGGGCAAGGGCGGCGTCGCCTACATTATGAAGAACGAGCACCATCTAGATCTACCACGTCGACTGCAGATTGAATTTAGCAAGGTAGTGCAGGCAAAGACCGATAGCGACGGTGGCGAAGTTCTACCAACGCAGATGTGGAAGATTTTTGAAGATGAGTACTTGCCAACAGATTCAGCGCCTTGGGGTCGATTCAGACTCAAAGGATTGTCTCAGACCTCTGTGCTCAATGAAGACGTGTACCTGGGCGTTTCGATTCTAGATCGGGGCGAGATGCACGAACTTAAGGGCCAGGGCAATGGGCCAATCGCGGCGTTCTGTGCGATCTTGCAGGAGTATGGCGTGGATGTACGCGTATTGGATTACTACGAGCACGCGCTTTCTGCCGGTGGAGATGCTAGCGCCGCGGCGTATCTGGAGTGCGCTATCGATGGCATTGTTTTCTGGGGCGTAGGCATCGACCCGAATACGACCACGGCGTCTTTGAAGGCAGTGGTGTCCGCTATTAATCGCGCCATCCGATAGGGAAATGCCATTACGGTAAGTCTATGAGTCTGTACCGAGATCAAGCGGTCGTTCTCCGCACCCAGAAACTGGGTGAAGCCGATCGGATCATCACGATGCTCACCCGCGAACACGGAAGAATTCGGGGTGTCGCCAAGGGCGTGCGTCGGACTAAATCAAAATTTGGCGCACGTCTTGAGCCTGGTAGTCATGTCGATATCCAACTTTTCGTAGGGAAGACTTTCGACACAGTTACTCAAGTTGAGGCGCTTGAACATTATGGCGATCTTGTTTCACGAGATTATCAACGCTGGACAATCGCTTCTGCAATTCTGGAGACAGCAGAAAGGTTTACATCCCACGAGCACGAACCTGCACTTCAAGAGTATTTGCTCGTAGTCGGGGGATTGAAGGCGCTTACTGACAATAGCCATGATCCCTCTCTCATCCTCGATGCGTTCTTGCTCAGGTCATTGGCAATTGGAGGGTATGCACCGTCTTTGACTATCTGCTCGCGTTGCGAGAAACCTGGTCCGCACCGCTATTTCTCCCTCGTAGGAGGTGGGAGTGTGTGTGTTGATTGTCGCCCTTCCGCCTGTGCTACTCCTGCAGTTGAGACTTTAGAATTGATGTCGGCATTGTTAGTAGGGAATTGGGATATGGCAGATTCGAGCGAGGGAAGAAATCGAAGGGAGGCAAGCGGATTGATAGCTGCTTACCTTCAATGGCACCTAGAACGGGGACTGCGAAGCTTGCCAATGGTCGAACGCGCATGACAAAGAGTCCAAAACCTCACAGATCAGGTGTCAGCGCACCGACCTTCCCACCAGGAATAATTCCAGCACATGTTGCAATCGTCATGGACGGAAATGGGAGGTGGGCTACTGCTCGTGGTCTTCCCCGCACCGCCGGACATGAGGCTGGAGAAGCTGCGCTCTTTGACGTAGTCGAAGGTGCGATAGAAATTGGAATAAAGGAAATAAGTGCCTTTGCATTCTCAACGGAGAATTGGCGTCGATCGCCAGAGGAAGTGAAATTCCTCATGGGTTTCAATCGGGATGTCATCCGTCGACGAAGAGATGAGATGAACGAACTCGGAGTTCGGGTTCGTTGGGTGGGACGGCCAAAGAAGCTCTGGAAGAGTGTTATCAAAGAGCTAGAAGTAGCAGAGCAACTCACAGCAAAGAATGAAGTCCTCACTCTTAATATGTGCGTGAATTACGGCGGCCGTGCCGAAATTGTGGACGCAGCGATTGCACTGGCTCGAGATGTTGAGGACGGAAAAGTCGATCTTGATTCAATTAATGAGAAAGTTTTTAAGAATTACTTAGATGAACCAGGAATGCGCGATGTTGATCTCTTTCTCCGTTTCTCTGGTGAGATGAGAACAAGCAATTTTCTTCCCTGGCAGTCCGTATACGCCGAGATGATTTTCATGGATATTTTGTGGCCTGACGTAGATAGGCGAGCGCTCTGGAGAGCGGTCGAGGAGTATGGTCGTCGCAACCGACGCTTTGGTAGCGCTTAGCGACGCCTTCCACTTTAAAAGAGGTATCCTAATCGCGGATTCACATTCGGAGGACATGAATGAAAGTCGAAAGAAAAGCACATAAGGTCGACGAGGCCGATGTTTTTTACGTCGAGCAGTCCGACAGGCAGTCACCTCAAACTTCGGCTGGTGTGAGCAACGTTCGTCGGTTCGTCCCCTACGTGGTGACTGCGATTCTTTTCTCCTCTCTTACTTTTGGGATTGTTAAGTATCTTGAGCCTCCACGGCTAGATTTGAAATTTGCGCTGCTCGCCACAAATGGAAAAGTTGCATTGAGTGAAGCCCAGCTTCGAGACGTGGTCGCAGGTGAAGGTCTTGTTGTGTATTGGTTGGGTCCACAGGAAGGCGCGCTCTACGCGCTCAACTCGGTAAGCACCGCACAGAATTACGTGCGCTATCTTCCCAATGGCGATGGCCTGGATGACACTTCTCCCAATTACCGAGTCATTGGCACCTATGAGACAAAAGACGCTTACGAGGTCACATTGAGCAACGCCAAAAAGGTCAATTCTGTAGGTTTCACCAATGAGGATGGAAATGCCGTGTATTACGGCACTCTCAATCCAAATAGCGTTTATGTGGGGGTGAGTGGGACCGATTCTCAGGTGGAGATCTTTGATCCCAACTCGGGTCTTGCTCTGATTGCAGCGCGAACGCCCGAACTACTTCAGAAGATCTCTTAATGTGTCATGTAAATCTTTACTCTCTGTAAAGTTTTCATAACGCGCAGTCACCAAGCCGTCGTCAGTGTGGTTTACTACCTAGTAAAATAATTTTCTCCGCTTTGGTATTCTCTCTACATGAGATGTGTTGGATTTGACAAGCCCATCACATACCACGAAATGGGCTCGGTCGCTTTCTCCTCAAACAAGAGGATGAAATCGGATTGCTTACCGTTCGCACCAATCCTTTACTGTGCCAAGCTGGGTACATGCGCTCAATTACAGTGGAGAATTGAGCACGCGTACTAGGCAGACCCGTCCGGGAAAGAAGGAAGCTGAGGAAGTAGAGGAAACGTCATCAAGTTTAAGTCAGGAGAAGGCCCAATGCTCGACAGTGGCATAAGGGAGGTCACGGGTATTTACGAACCCGTGAAGAAGGCGAGATTTCGTCGCTTTGTACCTTACATCGTTACTGCCTTGCTCTTCTCCACTATAAGTTTTGGCGCGGAATATTATTTTAATTCCAAGCGTAATGCCTCTGAAGAAGTTCTTCTCATTCTTCATGGTGGTAAAGCAGTGAATGCCCAAGAACTCCGGGATGTTGTGCGCTCCAATCATCTCGATGTTTATTGGGTTGGACCTGACAAGGGTGCTATGTACGTTCTCAATGCAGCGGTATTAACCAGCATTTCACTCCGATATGTACCTGCTGGAGCATCGGTGAATGATGCGCAAGTTTCCTATCGTGAGGTAGGGACATTCGTTTCAGCAAATGCGTTCACTGTGACACAGAAGGCGGGATCCCTTCCTAATGGAGTTGGGTTCGTCAACGTGGATGGTAATGCCGTCTATTACGATGCGCGGGACCCGAAGAACGTCTACCTGGGAATCAAGGGGCAAGATCTTCAAGTTGAAATCTTTGACCCTCGACCAGATCAAGCTCTGGCTGCAGCAATCATGCGCGGGCGGGTTCAGAAGATCAAATAGCCACACTGAATAATTGATCCCAATTAATTATCTGGAAGAGTTGCGGGATAGCAGGCCGAACAGATTCCGAAAAGTTCAGCGCTATGTGCCACGTCGCGGAACCCATGTTCGTTTGCAACTTTCGTTGCCCACTTTTCGATTGAGTTATCAGATATTTCTACAGTACGTCCACAATTTCTGCAGACCAAGTGATGGTGGTGATCTTCACCGCAGAGTCGATAGATAGCTTCGCCGCCATCTCGGCGAAGGACATCAACGATCTTCTCATCAAGCAAGTATTGAAGTGCTCGGTAGATCGTGGTGAGTCCAATTCTCTCACCCTGCCGGTTCATCAACTGGTGGACTTCCTGCGCGCTCGCAAAACCGCCAGCGCGTTTCAAGGTGGAGAGAACTCGGGCCGATGACTTGCTCATGTTCGACCTATAAACCCAACGACCCCCCACATAATGAGGACTCCCAACACAGTGGCGAGCATGGTTAGCCGAGAAGGATGTCGCGAGTGAGCTTCCGGAAGTATGTGGGATGTCGCCAGATAGATTACGAATCCCGAGAAAAGTGCCAGGTAGATACCAAGAAAGGGAAGGCTGATCGTGATGTAGCTTCCCAGTGCAGCGCCCGCAATTCGCATGATCGCATCCATGCTCAGCAAGTACGTCGCTTTGCGAGTCCAGTGTCCACTTTTGACGAGAAAAGAGACGGTATTTAACCCATCGCTAAAGGCGTGGGCCAGAATTGCAATGAAGACTGCGAAACCCAACGCATTTCCAATATGAAAGGCCAATCCAAGGGCGACACCATCTAGGAAGACGTGTCCTCCCATCGCGAAGGCCCCCAGAGTTCCGGCGATATTCGCGCTGTGCTGGTGTTCATGACCGTATTCAGATTCCAAGGGTTCGTGAGAGCCAAAAAGCTGCTCTGTAAAATGCAGGGCTAGAAACCCTGCGACAAAGGCAATAGAGACCACGGGTACATTTCCAAAGGTCTGCGTGTTGATAGCAAAGACTTCGGGCATCAAGTCGAAAGCAACAAGACCAAGGAGCAGGCCGGCCGCTAAACCCAGCGTGAGATGGAGGCGATCTCGCGATCGAAGGGCAAGGGAGCCACCCAGGGCAGTTGCCAGAGCAGTTACTGCTGCCAGAACTATCGCGACATCCATCTCATGAGGGTATCAGAATTGAAAATGATTGTCATTTCCATATCTCTCCGGGGCGAGAGCCGCTGCAACGCGGGGTTAGCGTAAGCAAGTAAAGTTTGGCCACAGGATGCAACTACATCGGTTGCTTACCGCCGACAGCCAGCCGGAATGGAGATTGTTATGGCCGATCGCTTAGAAACAATTGTGAGCCTGGCCAAGCGCCGGGGTTTTGTTTATCCCTCCAGTGAGATTTATGGGGGACTTCGAGCGGCCTGGGATTACGGCCCTCTTGGCGTAGAGCTTAAGAACAATGTGAAGCGCCAGTGGTGGAAGTCCATGGTGACCGGACGCGATGATGTGGTCGGATTAGATTCGTCGGTGATTTTGGCCAAAGAAGTGTGGGAAGCATCGGGACATGTCGCGACTTTCTCTGATCCGCTCACTGAATGTACCGCTTGCCACAAACGCTACAGAGCTGATCACCTTGAGGAGGCATTCGAAGCCAAGAACAAACGCGCACCGCAATCGCTAGCTGAAATTAATTGCCCATCGTGTGGGAACAAAGGTCAATTCACCGAGCCCAAGCAATTTTCGGGTCTGCTGAAAACTTACCTAGGTCCAGTGGAGGACGAGTCCGGTCTTGCATATCTGCGGCCAGAAACTGCTCAAGGTATCTTCATTAACTTCGACAACGTCGCAACAACTTCACGTAAGAAGCCGCCTTTTGGCATTGGCCAGATTGGTAAATCTTTCCGAAATGAAATTACTCCAGGAAATTTCATTTTCCGCACCCGTGAGTTTGAGCAGATGGAGATGGAATTCTTTGTTGCACCTGGCACGGATGAGGATTGGTATCAGTACTGGCTCGATACGCGTTATGCATGGCACACAGATCTTGGAATCAATCCTGATCGATTGAGACTCTACGAGCATCCAAAAGAGAAATTATCGCACTACTCCAAACGGACCGTCGATATTGAATACAAATTTGAGTTTGCTGGTACCGAATGGGGCGAACTTGAAGGTGTGGCAAACCGTACTGATTTTGACTTAAAAGCTCATTCTGCAAGTTCAGGAAAAGATCTCACGTGGTTTGATCAAGAGAAGAACGAGCGATGGACCCCATACGTTATTGAGCCTGCGTTAGGTGTAGATCGAGCGACGCTCACATTCTTGATGGATGCATTTACGGAGGACGAAGCTCCCGATTCAAAGGGCAAAATGGAGAAGCGTTCAATTCTTAAGATTGACTACCGGCTTGCACCAGTTAAAGTCGCCGTGCTTCCCCTCTCGCGAAACGCGGATCTCTCGCCAAAGGCTCGGGATCTTGCCGCTCAGTTGCGCAAAAACTGGAATATTGATTTTGATGATGCAGGTGCGATCGGCCGCCGTTACCGCCGCCAAGATGAAATCGGAACACCGTTCTGCATCACTGTTGATTTTGCAACCCTTGATGATCAAGCTGTGACAATTCGCCATCGGGACACCATGGCTCAGGAGCGTATTTCCCTTGATCAGGTAGAGGCATGGTTAGCGCCGCGACTCCTGGGGGCATAACTCCGCTCACGCTTAGACTGTCTAGCGGGAATTATGAAATAAATCCGCCAGTTGTTTTAGCGCCAATGGCCGGAATAACAAACGCGCCCTTTAGAACACTCTGTCGCGAACAAGGTGCTGGGCTTTTTGTCTCCGAAATGGTGACAGCCCGTGCGCTCATTGAGCGGCGACCAGAGACGCTAAGAATGATTGCTCCTGGCAAAGACGAATGGCCACGCTCGGTCCAACTTTATAGTGTGGATCCTGATGTGATGCGGGCTGCCGTAACAATGATCGGGAAAGAAGATTTAGCCGACCATATCGATATGAATTTCGGCTGCCCGGTCCCGAAAGTAACAAGAAAGGGTGGCGGGGCTGCCCTTCCATACAAACGTCGACTCTTCTCCTCGATTGTCGGTGCTGCGGTCGAAGCGGCAACACCTTTTGGTATCCCTGTGACGGTTAAGATGCGTGTTGGTATTGACAGTGATCACCACACATATTTGGAGGCCGCTCAATCTGCTGCAAATCTCGGAGTGAATTGGGTTGCACTTCACGCAAGAACTGCTGAACAGATGTATGAGGGAAAATCCGATTGGAGCGCAATCAGCCGATTGGTCGAGCACCTCAAACCAACAGGCGTTCCTGTTCTTGGCAATGGAGATATTTGGAGTGGCGCAGACGGAATCGCAATGATGGAACAGACAGGCTGCGCAGGCGTTGTGGTTGGTCGAGGATGCCTGGGTCGTCCGTGGCTCTTTCGCGATCTAGTCAATGCCTTTAACGGTCATGAAGATCGCCACTTGCCGAGCCTTTTTGACGTGCGAGTCGTGATGTATCGTCACGCAGAATTAATCGTTGAATATTTCCAATCAGAAGAGCGCGGGTGTCGTGATCTACGCAAGCACATGGCCTGGTATTTAAAGGGCTTTAGAGTTCCAAGTGATGTGCGCCGTCAATTTGGAATGGTTTCTTCTTTGGAGGAACTCCGTTCACTTCTTCATCAACTAACCGATCAACCTTATCCGGCGGAAATAGGCAACATGCCGCGAGGTCGTACCAGTCACGGCAGGCCTGTAACTCTTCCTGATGGTTGGCTTAAAGATCCCGACGAGTTGGTTCATATTGAACTCGAAGACGCATTTTCGGGCGGATGACATGATCGGGTTTCGTCTTGTACGCAGAATGTTAAGCGCGCTCATTCTTCTTGCATTAGTCGTACCGCTTTTTGCATGTGGGAAAGTGTGGGTTGCTGCTCACAATCCGCAGACTCGAAAAGCAGAGGTGATAGTCGTGCTTGGCGCAGCCCAATTTGATGGAAGACCCAGTAGCGCACTGCTTGCACGTCTTGTTGAAGCCAAGAGGATTTATGAGTTGGGTTTTGCGCCGTCAATTATCACTGTGGGTGGAGGCGCTCCAGGCGATCGCACGACCGAAGCAGCATCCGCACAGTCCTGGCTGGAGAGTCACGGCATTCCTAAAGGAGTAATTGTTGCGATCGGAAAAGGCAGAGACACTTTGGCGAGCACGCGCTTTTATATTGCCGAAATGAAAAGGCGGAAAATCCACACGGTCGTCATCGTGACGGATCCCTATCACTGCCTAAGAGCTATGACGATGGCTACTGACTTGGGAGCGAAACCTAGTTGTTCACCGGTAAGCACCGGAGCGAATTCCTTGGAGCGTTCCGATTTTCACTATCTCATACGCGAAACTGGGGCTTATCTTGCGTACGTCACCCTTGGACGACGAGGGATTCACCTGAGCGATCACTTGAGTCGGTAATAGAGTTCCTTCTATGAGTGCCTACACAGGTCGCGATCTTGAGCGCTTCATTTCCGAGCCTGCTAAGCGGTCCGGACGCACTGAGTTCATGCGGGATCGCGCCCGAGTCATTCACTCGGCATCTCTTCGCAGACTTGGAGCCAAGACACAAGTAGCTGTTCCTTGGGAGAATGATTTCCAGCGAACACGACTTTCGCATTCGTTGGAAGTTGCCCAGATTGGTCGCGAATTAGGTGACTCTCTTGGAGCCGATCCAGACCTGCTTGATACAGCTTGTCTTGCCCACGATTTAGGCCATCCGCCTTTCGGGCACAATGGTGAGGCTGCGCTGGCACATATTGCTGAAAGTGCCGGTGGTTTCGAGGGGAATGCACAGAGTTTTCGTTTACTTACGCGCTTGGAGGCAAAAAGTTTGGATTTAGGTGGAAGCTCTGTTGGCGTCAATCTCACTCGTGCCTCACTGGATGCAGTCACTAAATATCCTTGGCCGCGTGAAGTGAGTACGCCAAAGTACGGTGTCTACAAAGAGGACTTGGAGATTTTCAATTGGATGCGCGAAGGATCGCCAGGCTATCAGCGATGCATAGAGGCACAGATCATGGATTGGTCTGACGACGTCTCATACTCCGTTCATGACCTTGAGGATGCGTTAGTTGCGGGTCAAGTTCGTGTTGCTGACTTTGATGACGACCTTCATCTTCTGTTTGAAGTCATGATTCACGATTACGCTGGAGATGCAAGCGAAGCAGAGTTTGAATCTGCTCTTTACCGATTGCAGAAATTGTCGTGTTGGCCGTCTTTTTACGATGGTACCCACTCGGGACTTGCACGAATCAAGGATTTGACTAGCCAATTAATTGGTCGCTTTGTTCTAGCCGCCGAACTTGAAACCCGTCAGATTCATGGGACACACGCCTTAGTGCGATACAACGCGAATCTTGAGGTTCCGCGTGATCAGATGATCGAAGTAGGTTTGCTCAAATCTGTTGCGGGTCTTTACCTCATCGGAACGCCCATTGCGCAAGAGCGTTATGCAAAACAGAGAGCAGTCATTTCTGACCTTGTGGAAATGCTTTTGGCAAGCGCGCCAGCCAGTCTCGACTCCATATTTTTGGCCGATTGGGAAAATGCCGGAAATGACGAGGAGCGCCTTCGAGTTATTGTCGATCAGGTCGCATCACTCACGGATCCAGGCGCTTACACACTTCATGCCCGTCTCTCCTCGCAGATAGACTCATAGGCATGAGTGGGCGGATAAAGGATGAGGATGTTGCGTACATCCGTGATCATGCGCCTATCGATGAAATTGTTGGAGATTACGTCCAATTAAAGAATGCTGGTGGAGGACAGAAAAAGGGCCTCTGTCCTTTTCATGATGAGAAATCACCCTCCTTCCACGTCACTCCTAGCAAGGGGTATTTCCACTGTTTTGGTTGCCAAGTTGGTGGCGACGTGATTGCTTTTCTCATGAAGATGGATCACCTCTCCTTTACTGAGACAGTTGAGAGGTTGGCTGATCGAATCGGGTACACGCTCCGCTACGAAGAGGGCGTTGGTGGGAAGAGTGCTCCGTCAGGACAGCGTTCACGCCTTATTGCGGCTAACACCGCGGCAGCCAAGTACTATCAAGAGCAGTTAAATGAGTCACCACAAGCCCAGGTCGGGCGCGACCTTCTCACGAAGAGAGGTTTCGATCAGAATGCGTGTGCCATTTTTGAAGTGGGATATGCGCCAGATGATTGGGATGCGCTCACGAAGTATCTGCGCGGCCTTGGCTACACAGTTGATGAACTTGAGGCGGCGGGGCTTTCGAAGATGGGTCAACGAGGCCCAATTGATCGTTTTCGCAATCGTCTGATGTGGCCCATCCGTGATATTTCGGGGGATGTGGTCGGGTTTGGCGCTCGTAAGTTGGCAAGTGATGAGGTTGACAACGGCCCCAAATATCTCAATACACCCGAGACTGCCATCTACAAGAAGAGCCACGTTCTCTACGGTTTGGACAAGGCCAAGAAAGAGATTGCAAAGAAACGACAAGTGGTAATTGTCGAGGGGTACACCGACGTCATGGCGGCACATCTTGCTGGAATTCCCACAGCTATTGCGACCTGCGGTACGGCATTTGGAGCAGATCACATTCAAATTTTGCGAAGGTTGCTTATGGATGATGACGCTTTCCGAGGTGAAGTCATCTTTACCTTTGATGGAGATGCTGCGGGACAGAAGGCGGCGCTACGTGCATTTAATGACGACCAGAAATTTGTTACCCAAACTTTTGTTGCTGTCGAACCAAGCGGGCTCGACCCATGCGAGCTACGACAGCAGAAAGGGGATCTTGCACTTCGCGATCTCGTAGCCAGGCGAGTTCCACTTTTTGAATTTGCGATACGAACCGAACTCAAGCAGCACAATTTAGAGTCCGCAGAAGGTCGAGTGAATGCGCTCAATTCAGCCGCTCCGCTCATTGGACAGATCCGAGACAGGTCTTTACGACCTGAGTACATACGGTTGCTTGCAGGATGGCTTGGAATCGAAGTGGAGACTGTAAGCGCCGCAGTCAGTCGAGGAGTGCGGGTACCTTCCAAGGAAACTGCCGAACAGGTTGGGGATACACAGTGGCGACCCAATCCATACGAACCACGATTGGCGTTAGAACGAGAGGTGCTGAAGGCGCGTCTACAAATGCCCGACCTTGTGAAAGGTTGGAAAGAAATTGAGAATGATGCATTCACTCATCCTTTCTATCGACAGTTAAGGGACGTCATTGATCGCCACGGAGATTCAGATCTGCGTCTTGATCAGATAGAGGACACATATATGAAGGCTCTGATTGCCGAATTATCGGTGGAGCCGATCAGAACTGATGGTGAGATTTCCCAAAGATATGTCGAGAGCATTGTGGCCAGACTCCGGGAACTGGGTATGAGCCGGAAAATTGTCGAGGTGAAATCCACCCTCCAGCGACTTAACCCCCTTACGCACGAGACTCAGTACACCGAACTTTTCACCGAACTAGTAGGTCTTGAGGCAGCTCGTCGATCTCAGCACGATTTGGCGATCGGCGAACTGTAATGCCTTCGAAACGAGGATTGACATGCGAAAATGGAGGAGAAATGCCGCAGATTTAGCGGACTCGTAATGGTGCGCTAGAGTTTGCGACTGCCTACCGGATTTATTGAAGTATTCCCTGATAGCTCAATTGGCAGAGCAGCCGGCTGTTAACCGGCAGGTTCTTGGTTCGAGTCCAAGTCAGGGAGCAAAATTTTTAATAAGCCTCTACGCTTAGTTAATGCCGCGTCTCCAATCGAGTGTTCGTGCCGTTCGATCGTCGTGGCGTAATCAAAGTCCTGGAACCCGTGTTATTCGTCTCTGGCTAGGCGCCACGTGGATCTATGCTGGGTGGAGCAAAGCCAGTGATCCAGGTTTCCTTCAGACCACAGGTGCCACATATATTGGTCGACAACTCACTGGATACGCGACAACGTCGCCTTTGGGATTCGTTTTTAGACCATTGATCGAGCATGCGACTGCGGTAGGAGTTTTCGTCATAGTGGCCGAACTCGCCGTCGGTCTCGCCACCCTCTTCTGGGTCGCCCCGACGCTCGTTGCATTTGTGGGTTTTTCAATGTCATGTGGATTGTGGATAGCCGCCACTTGGCACGTCACGCCGTACTTCTTGGGAAGCGACAGTGCATATGCCGTTTTATGGCTCGCATACTTTCTCACTCTTGTGGGTCGGCGTCGGAGAGTGGATGTGTCTCTTGATAGACGCGGAGCCATGCGGGTAGGAGTCCTTGGTGCAGTTGCCGTCGTTGTGGCAGGAGTTGCACATTATTTCTCTAGAGCTAAAACAGTGGCTACTGTAGGTTCGAAGGCGGGTTCGTCAGCGGATCCCAATCGCGTTATTGAGTTGAGTGCACTTGCAGTAGGACAGACTCACGAATTTGTATCGTTAAGCGGAAATCCTTCGATACTTTTCCGTACAACCAACGGCGTTTTTGCGTACTCTGAAATTTGCACTCATCAGGGGTGCACAGTCAGTTATTCGCCTGCAGACAAATTATTAATCTGTCCTTGTCATGGAAGCACATATGATCCATTTAACAATGCAAAAGTTCTCAGTGGCCCGGCACCAGTCCCTGTGCCCAAGGTCGAAGTGTCAATCCAAGGTAATTGGATAGTCCAGTCCTGATTGTCGCCAACCCACTTCGGGGAGTGCATATCGGATGGCCGGTACCGTGAGTAGACTCTCATTAAATTATCAGCCGCTTTTTGGTCAAATTTCCCTCTAATTGGCTATTTAATGGTGTTACACATAGAACTCTTCTGAAAGGTAAAGCATGATCCCTGCGACACTGAAGAATCTCAAGAACACGCTTGGTCGATCAAGTGGGATGAAAATCGGAGTTGGCTTTCTCCTAGGCGCCACGATAGCCGGCGGTGTCGCTACCGCTGTGACCCCATCCTCGCCAGCGGTTAAGGCGTGCGTTGATAATAGGACGGCCATTCTGTATTACTCCGCGGACGGTAACTGCGCAAAGACTCGCACTGCTGTAGATCTTGGCACGGGGGCCTTCAGCGTTAAGGCGATTGCTGCTGCCGCTACACCAAGCGTGGTTTCAATTTATGTGACCACAGCATCGGGCGACGGAACGGGCTCTGGATCCATTATCCGTACTGATACAAGTTCAAGTTATATTCTGACGAACAATCACGTTGTTAAGGGAGCATCTTCCGGTGGCAGCATCAACGTGGAGTTCAATAATGGCGACACGGCTTCTGCGAAAATTGTGGGGCAAGATCCAATTTATGACCTCGCCGTACTCAAGGTTTCTGTGGGAAATCTCCCGGTCATTCCATTTGGTGATTCTTCAAAGTTGAGCATCGGAGATCCTGTAGTGGCGATTGGTTCTCCTTTGGGACTGGCAAGTACCGTGACGAGTGGAATTGTCTCAGCACTTAACCGAGCAATAATTGCTGGTGACACTGGATCTGAGACTTTTACCAACGCAATCCAGACGGATGCGGCAATCAATCCGGGCAATTCTGGAGGAGCGCTACTGGACGGGAGCGGACGGATGGTTGGCGTGAATTCAGCAATTGCAACCCTTTCCTCGGGTGGCACAAGCGGAAGTATCGGCTTGGGTTTTTCCATTCCGATAAATGAGGCAAAGAGAATTGCCAATGAGCTCATAACGACAGGCGCCTCTTCGAGGCCGCTCTTAGGAGTTCAGTTTGATCAGACGTATGAAGGCATTGGTGCACTCATCCGCGTCATTTCTCCAGGCGGCGGGGCAGAGAAGGCCGGCATTCCAAATGGTGCAGTCATACGCGCCATCAATGGACTGCGAATTCCAGACTTTACTTCTGCCATTGCAAGGATTCTTTCGTACGCTCCTGGAACAGAAATTACGGTAACAGTAGACCTTCCAACGGGACTATCGAAGACTTTCAAAGTCATCCTAGGGTCGACGCCTTCTCAGTGAGTTTTGGGCGATGTCATGGCCAGAGTTTAAGAGCGCTCAGGATAAGGTGAGGTATGGCGATTTTTCGACTTCATGTCTCACTTCCTGACCGTCCCGGTTCTCTGGGGGCAGTTGCCTCCGCAATAGGCTTTGCTGGCGGTGATATACGTGGCCTTGTAGTCATGAAGAGTGAAGGAGGGCGAGGCTATGATGATATTACGGTGGCAATTCCTGGGAGTGATCCAACAGATTTGCTAAACATTCTCACTGACATTGGGGGAGTCGAAGTTCTCCGTGTTATGCCTGTCGAATAATTATTGCGTCCAATTGAAAGTCCGCTCCACTGCATTTTTCCATCGCGCATAACCCTTTTTTCGCGCGTCCTCCTTACTTTGTGGTTTCCATATTTTTGGTGGCTTCACTTGCGAGCGAATCTCGGCATAATCCTTCCAAAATCCAAGGGCTAATCCCGCACTATATGCAGCACCCAATGCCGTGGTTTCGCGAATTTCTGGGCGTATAACACTGATACCCATGATGTCCGCCTGTAACTGCATACAAAGTTCGTTGGCTGTGATTCCACCATCAACCTTCATCTCCCGCATGGGTACTCCACTGTCGGCAATCATCGCATCCAGAATCTCTTTAGTTTGGTAGCAAATCGATTCAAGGGCAGCTCGAGCAATGTGAGCTTTTGTCGTTGCAAGAGTAAGTCCCATTATCAGGCCTCTTGCTTGACTGTGCCAGTAAGGCGCAAAGAGCCCTGAGAATGCTGGTACGAAATAGACATCTGCGGTATCTGGAACGCTGCCAGCAAGGGTTTCAATATCACTTGCCTTTTCAATCATCCCAATTTGATCGCGTAACCATTGGACTGCCGCACCTGTCACCGCAACTGAACCTTCAAGCGCGTAGTGAACCGGGTCATTTCCCATCTTGAATGCCACAGTGGTGAGCAGTCCAGTATTGGATCTGACGATCTGAGTGCCTGTGTTGAGAAGGGCGAAATTGCCGGTGCCGTAGGTCGTTTTGGATTCACCGCGATTGAAGCACATCTGACCGACAAGGGCAGATTGCTGATCTCCTAAAATTCCCGCCACGGGTATTGATGCACCAAACGGCCCCGATGGATTGGTAGAACCATATCTTTCGGATGACGAATGTATTTCTGGAAGGAGTATTCGAGGGATATTGAAAATATCTAGCAATTCATGGTCCCAATCGAGAGTCTTGAGATTCATGAGAAGAGTCCTGCTTGCATTCGTTACATCGGTTGCGTGAACACCGCCGCTTATGCCACCAGTTAGATTCCAGAGTAGCCAAGAGTCGATGGTGCCAGCTCGTGCACGGCCATTCTTGAGCGCATCTTTCACTTGCACGCTGTTCTCCATGAGCCATCGAAATTTGCTCGCCGAAAAATATGAAGCGACAGGCAATCCAGTGCGTTCGTGAATCAACTTGCCAATGGCAGGTGGAAGAACTGCTAGTGATTCTTGAGTTCTTGTGTCCTGCCAGACGATTGCGTTGGCGAGTGGAACTCCAGTGGTGACGTCCCAGATGAGTGCAGTTTCGCGTTGATTTGTGATGCCAATCCCTAGGAGATCAGACCCGACAAGGTTCGCCTGCTTCAATGCCACTCGAATTACCTCTTGTGCATTAGACCAGATTTCGCTTGCGTCATGCTCGACCCACCCGGGTTGATTCACAATCTGGCGGTGTTCCACTTGGTGGGATGCGATGACATTGCTTGCGTGGTCGAAAATCATGAAACGCGTGCTGCTAGTACCTTGGTCCAAACTTCCGATGTAAGACCCACTAAATGACATCGCGCGCCCCTCTTTATTAGTGCATTAGACTCAACTCTAGTAGCCACGGATATGGAGCAGCGATGTTTGACTCGCGATTGAACCCAGATCAACATCGCGCCGCCCTTGAGGCTCTGTCGACCGAGAAATTTGATGTTCTTGTCATTGGTGGTGGTGTCACCGGAGTTGGTGCGGCACTAGATGCTGCAGCCCGCGGATTGCGAGTGGCGCTTGTCGAGGCGCACGATCTTGCCTCTGGGACATCCAGTAGATCAAGCAAGCTCATTCATGGGGGACTGCGATATCTAGAGCAGTATGACTTCCGTTTAGTTCGCGAAGCGTTGCAAGAACGTGAATCTATGGTTACATCACTTGCTCCTCACTTGGTCAAACCCGTTGCTTTCCTTTATCCGCTCCACGAAAAATTGAAGGATCGGACCTACGTTGGCGCCGGGCTTGCGCTTTATGATGTGCTTCGAGGATTCCAAAGAGCACTTCCGTGGCACAAACATTTGAGTCAAAAGAATATTGCTCAAATTGCTCCCTCGCTTCGTCAAGACATTGTCACAGGGGCAATCAAATATTTTGATGCCCAAGTCGACGACGCTCGATACACAATGATGGTCGCGCGCACCGCAGCCAGACATGGTGCAGTAATCGCGACCGGTGTCGAGTGCGAATTGCTCATTCGCGAAGGTGAGCAAATAACTGGCGCAGTCGTTCGCAACCTTGAAAACGACCAGCTCATTGAAGTCAAGACGGGCGTCATTGTTATGTGTGCCGGTGTTTGGAGTGATGATCTTCACACGAAATTTGGCCTCAAACCTGGATATGAAGTCAGGATGAGTAAAGGCGCACACATCGTTCTACCTGGATCCGCAGTTGATTCTGAGGCAGGAATCATTTTGAAAACGCCGGTCTCCGTACTTTTTGTCATACCGTGGGAAGATAAGTGGATTGTTGGCACGACCGACACTGAATACACCGGGGATCGCAACGAACCGCTGACAAACCGTGAAGATGTTGACTACATACTTACCCAGGCAAACCGGATTCTTGACCCAGTATTACGCTTGGAAGACATTATCGGTGTATACGCAGGATTGCGACCTCTCGTCTCGAAGAAGGCCGATGCTCTCACGACGAAATTGTCCCGAGAACACACGGTCGATCGTCCTGCTCCTGGTTTTGTCAGTATCGCAGGTGGGAAGTACACGACGTATCGCATTATGGCAGAGGATGTTATTGACCTCGCTGCTAAGGAGTTGAAAGAAGCTGTCTCAGACTCGATCACCGACAAATTACCTATCGTCGGTGCTGATGGATACACAGCGTTGGTGAAACAAGTAACCCTTATTTCTTCTGAGACAGGCCTGGCTGAAAGCCAAGTGCTTCATCTTCTCAACCGATATGGATCACTCATGAGTGAGATTTTGGATCTCATAGTTGAGGATTCTTCTCTGGCCGACCCGCTTGCAAATGACCTTCCATATTTACGCGCTGAAATTCATTACGCCGCGAGTCATGAGGGAGCTCGATCCGTGGACGATGTTGTATCTAGGCGAACTCGGATCTCTTTTGAATCTCGAGAGAATACCGCAGAACTGCTTGATGAGATCTCAAAAATTATCGCGCCTATTCTTGGGTGGAATCGGGTTGAGCGAATTCAGTCTGTCGAAAGTTACCGTGAGATCTATCGGCGTGAGCGACAGGCAATAGCTGACTTGTTAGAAACGCAGATCAATTCCTAATCTGGTTCTTGCAGTAATCTACCGTTGGTTTTTTCGTAGGAGTTGGTTTTGGCTTGAGTGTAGGACTGGGAATCGGAGTGGGGCTAGCTGTCGCAGAAGTTGATGGAGATGGTGAAGGAGTGGGCCCTGGGCTAACCTCCATAGCGATTGTGCTCGCACTCGTTGCATGCGTTCCAGAAATATCGGTATAAATAATCTGCCCGTTCCAAAGTCCAGCGGGCACTGATTTCAATGTCAATGCCCAACGTCCACTTGATGAACGGACTGCATTTTGCGTAAAACCAACAAGAGGAGGAACAGTTTTATCAGCCACGAATTTCACTGTTCCGGTCACAACGGGAGAGCCGGTCGGACGATTCACATCGATGGAAAAGACGATCGGTTTATTTGCCTTGGACACGATTGGGGAAGCAACTACCATCTGTGTCGGTTCCAGAATCGGCATAAGGTCCGCACTTTCTGGAATCCAAGTGCCTTTCGCAAGATCGAGGAAGGATGATGGCGTCCCACGGAATACGTTGAGATCTACTCGAGTTCCCGGAACTCCGTACTTCTGCGCGATTCCACAGGATGTGTACTGCCAAACCACCCAAAGTGATGAGCAATTCGCCGTCGTCCAAGGCGTGACAAAACACCCTGCTGTCTTTAACCCAGGCTGTGACAATGGGTCAAAAGGATTGAGTGAGTAATGAGCTATCCAGAGTGGATAGTTGGCCAGACTTGCGTCCCTTACCATCGCATTTTCTAGAAATTGTGGATATGAATAAATAATCGGTATCCGATTTGTTTTCGTTTTTACGATCTCCAGCCATGTTTTTGCCCAGAGTGTGACCGCACCCCTGGAGGTGTACTTAGCACACGAACCGGGGGTTGAGATGCGTACACAGTTATTCTCAAGGTCTAGTGCAAATGCGAGATCTCTTTCGGTATAACCTCCGAGACTTGCCAATCGCCAGATAGCTTTTTGCGCTTGCGCTTGCGCGTCCTGAATTATCACTGCTTCATCTGTCGTGTCTGGAAGTGTTGCGTAATAGTAGAAACCGGTATAGATGCCAACTGCCTGTGCTGCATTACGATCCATAATCAGGTATTTCAATGCCTCCGCGTCGGCCTTATCGTGAGAATCTGCCGCTTTAATCATGACAAATCGAACACCTGCTGAATACATTTTCTCAAAATCTATCGGTACACCTCCTGGATGTTGCCAGCGGCTGATATCCATGCCGTGGATGCGTCCTCCAGGGCCGTTCTCCAGGATAAGGGAGGAGGGATCGTAGTTATTCATCTCAGGTATCTGAGAAATTCTTATCGCGCGAGCAGGAGAAAATGTTTTTGTACTTCCGACGGTTGCAATTGCGCGGTATTTAACTTGAGCGTCGAGCGCGGTCGCTACCGCCTCAATTTTCCAAGTACCTTTTGAAGTTGTCTTAGTCGTGAAGAGCGTACTCTGCCATTTATTGGAGATTTCTACCTGCACACTGATTTTCACTAACTTTCTTATTGGTTTGAGCTGTCCATAGAGTGTAATTACCGGATCATTGACGCTCGGCGTCTGTCGAACCGAGAGAGTGAGCGCAGAAGAACCGGCCACTGCGGGCAATGGTTCTAACACCACAAAGACGATAGATAAACTGAGGAAGAATTTCGACAGATAATTCATTATCGGTCAACAACTTCTAAATCCACATTGAGAGTAGTCTTTATAGCTTTTTGGAGAGCTATGCGGTGGTTGTCGCGGATCTGACCGTACTCGAGATTTCCAGGAAATTTCCTACTATCAGAGAAATCAAGATAAAGAGTTTGGTTTTCGAGTCGCGCCAGTCTTGCATCAAAAAATGCAAGCCACGCAATCCGATCCTCCTTTTCAAGAAGATTGAGAACGTCGCTCCATTTTGAGCGAAGCAGGGAAAGATCCATGTTCATGACCATACCCGAACAACCTTAAAATTCGATAAACGCGCGTCGATAGGGTCAAATCAGAGCTAGCTGAGCTACACACATCAGTGGCGGGGGGAGCCAACCCATTTATTGTATTGATTTGTTAACAGTACGCGCAGGTTATGGCTACGATCGGGAGAAATCCCCAATTGGGAGGCGATTCTGGCCACAATTTGCTCAACGGATTTTTCACTTACAAAACGTTGTCTCCCAATCTCTCCGTTGCTCATTCCCAACGCAACAAGACGAAATGTCTCTGCTTGGACATCAGTCAAAAGTGCCGTGATGGTAAGAAATGATTTTTCATTAGGTGAGATGAATCGATTAACCCATTGAGTTCTTTCGTTGCTTGAGATTGCCTTCACTGAAGCGGGGACAGCTAAACAGAGAATATTGAGGTCGGATAGAGATCTCTTGAGAACAACTTGAGTTCCGGCCGGTATATCTTTCTCGAAAAGCCCTAGGAGCCGAAGATCGGGACAGGCGGTCGTGAGAACGACCCCAAGAGCCTCTTGGTCTTTCCGCATCCTCCTTGCCAGATTGATTCCACCATATCCATCAAAGTGCGCGTCTATGACAACTACTTCTGGTTTTAGAGTATTGAAAAGATTTTGAGCGGTCACAAGAGTGTGCGCTTCGCCGACGACATTTATTCCGCGCAAACGCATTGCACCGGCCAGGATTGTGAGTTCAAATGTATCGTCATTGATGAGGAGGACTCGGTGGGTCATAAGTCAAAGTATCGTAATTAGTCTTTGAATTGACCTAGCCTGGCAGTCATACTTAAATGCGAGTGAGTAGTTTTCTGATCACCTCGGGTATAGATGCTGAGACGCTGAGCGCGTTTATCGGCCCACCGTTCGAGGCGAGTAGGGCGGCTTGAGAATGGATCCACGAACCGGTAGCTGCAAGTTCGGCAAGAAAGGCAGGTCTATCTCTCACAAGATCTGATTGCGTTGCGAGCAGGGCGCCAAGTATTCCACTGAGAACATCTCCGGTCCCTGCAGTTGCTAACCAGGCAGGAGCAGGCGGCAATTCGATTGCGGCATCCCCTGACGCAACGACAGATTGAGTGCCTTTGAGCAGTACTGTGACCTTGAATCTATCGGCCGCACGTCGAGCCCATTCTTTTGGGGCGTTCTGAATTTCTGTTGCTTCGACTTGCATATGTGCTAGCGCGAGGAGTGAAGAGAGTTCCCGAAAATGAGGCGTGATGAGCGTTGGCGTGACAATTCTTGGGGTTAGCGAAATTGCTCCCGCATCCAAAATCATCGGGACTTTTTGCTCAACTGCCTCGTCGATCAGTCGTCTTCTTTTGCGTCCAATTTTTTCGAAATCAATTCCTGGTCCGATTAACCATGCTTGAACTTGTCCAGCTTCGATAACGACTTCTGGGCTTCGTCGAAGTACCAGCATCCGTGCAATTCTTGGGCCTGAATAACGTACCATTCCCACACCGGTCTGCATTGCTCCTTCACATGCCAGCACCGCAGCTCCTGGATATTGTCTCGATCCAGCTATCACTCCCAGTACTCCACGTGAGTATTTATCATCAGTGGATTTTGGAGTCGCGACACAACGGCGGGCATCTTCTTGCGTCCACATTTTGAACTTCTCCATGATGACTTCCGCTCATATTGGGTCCAGATGAGTATATTTGCTTCACTCAAAGTTTACGATTTACTGGAGGACGCGTGAAGCATTCCGTTTGGACTCAGTGGGAGGACATGAGAGTACCTGACGGTGTTGAAAGACTCACTCCAACAAACACTCCTCTGGATACAAGCGATCTATCGACCATTACTTTTTACGTACCTTCATACATGCAAGGTCGCCGAGCACTTGAATTCGTGAAATCAATGCCAAACCTCAAAGTCTTGCAGATGCCAAATGCCGGCTATGAGGACGCATTGGAATATCTCCGACCTGGACTTACCATCTGCAATGGGCGAGGAATTCACAATGACTCAACAGCTGAATTGGCTGTTGGAATGGCCATTGCTTCTCTACGAGGATTTCCGAGATTTATTCTGGCGCAGAGTCAAGGTAAGTGGGATCACGCTCCATTTCGTTCTATTAATGATAGAAAAGTGGGAATAGTTGGATTTGGTGCGATCGGGAGAACCATTGCACGAAATCTTTCTGGTTTTGACGTTGAAATTATCGGATTCTCTAGATCGGGTCGGGATGGGGCCGTCAGAATTGAGCGTTTCGACGAGTATCTGCCTTCACTAGACGTGGTCATCTTGATCATGCCTCTCAACGATGAGAGCCGTCGCTTCTTCGATGCGAGAAGATTTGCACTCCTCAAGGATGGAGCCCTGCTGATAAATGTGGCAAGGGGAGCCATTATTGATACGGATGCTCTGTTGGCAGAACTGCGCACTGGACGGATTACTGCCGCGTTGGATGTGACTGATCCCGAGCCATTGCCGCCAGATCATCCCCTTTGGAGAGAGGAAGGGGTTTTGATCACGCCGCATGTAGGCGGGAATTCGAGTGCATTCGAGCCACGCGCGCGACGACTCATCGAGTCCCAATTGATTCGACTGGCTTTAGACCAACCTTTAGAGAACATTGTCGCTCAAGGGAAGGGCGTCTAAGAGCATGAAGGTGGAAGTTTTTGATGAGCGTCGTAACGTTTTGGGGGAGGGGCCTAATTCATTCGGCATACAGAACGAGATCATTAACTGGGTTGATGTGACTGGTAGAAAGGTTCGATTCCGCAACATGCTTACTTCGGAGATTTCTGAATACGAGACTTCTGATGATGTGAGTTTTGCAATTCCACGGACACAGGGTGGAGAAGTTGTCGGACTAGCTGATGGTCCCTTACTTCGTGATTTTGACGGAACTCTGCACCACCTGCCCACGAGGGAAGATGCAGACGGCTTCAGAACCTCGAAGAAAATACGATGGAATGATGCCAAGGTCTCGCCTTTCGGCGACCTCTTCCTTGGCACAATGGCATATGACGCAGAGGTGAATGCGGCTGCCTTCTACCAATTGCGCAGTGATGGCAAGCACCTTCGCCATCTATTTGGAGATGTCACCTGCAGCAATGGAATGGGCTGGAGTGCTGATGGTCAGCTGATGTATTACATCGATACGCAGCTCAACCGCGTTGATATTTTTGATGTTGATGAGAGAGAGATAGCAAATCGTCGAATTCATACCGCCTTCACTGAAGATATGGGTTTAGCCGACGGCATGACTGTTGATGCAGATGGGAATCTTTGGGTTGCGTTCTGGGGAGGTAGTCGAGTCCGTTGTATTGACGGCAATTCGGGTGAGATGCTGGACGAGATTATCTGTCCGGCGCCGTTTATCACATCGTGTGTTTTTGGTGGCAAGGATCTTGATCAGTTGGTGATTACCAGTGCAAGCCAATCAACCGACGTAAACGATTTTCCGCAAGCAGGCATGCTCTTTGTTGCCCAACCCGGCATCCGAGGGTTGGCGACAACACTTTTTCCGACATAAACTTGCATATGATTTGGGCTATATGTCTCAATCCATAGTTGATTGTTTAGATGAATGAGAGTTCGCGGTCAATAATTTTGGCAATTTCCATTGACTTTCTATTTCGGCAGTTCTATAAATGAGTTGTCTCATTGATTCAGGTCACGATCTGAATGAGTGAGAATCGGATCGGGAAACGACCTTGGGATGGCGAAAGTCATCGCCAACACGGCGACGACGTGGGGGTTGGGAAAACGGCAGGTTCGAGTCGTACAGCACCTAATGAGTTTTCGGGTAACCGAAAAAACGCACTCTCATCGGCTTTCGTCGGTCGATCGTTATTTGCGAATGTGCTCATTGACATGGTGTGACGATGCTGTGGGGCCCCTCGAACATCTATTTCGAGGGGCCCCACGTACGTATTTAGACACAATGAAAGCCGAATGTGTCCGAGGCACGCCGACCACCCTTGCATTCCTCTCCCAAATTTCTCTGGGATCCAAGCATTTCCTCAGAGAACGCGCATACCATGGGGGAACGCGAGAGTTGGAAGGGGCACTACCATGAATTGGTACAGAGATGGATATGGGATGGACGGCGGCAGTATTCTCTTGATGACGCTCATGTGGTTCGTCATTATTGCCTTGGGAATATGGCTCGTAACGTGGATAACACGTAGAGACCAGCATCTACCGCACGTATCGGAAAAAGTGGAGACACCCCGTCAAATATTGGATCGACGCTTTGCCTCCGGCGAGATAGATGCAGAAGCCTATTCGCAAGCACGCAGACTCCTTGAATAGATACTTTCCGAAGGGGGTAGTCTCTGAAATAGATTGCTCAAGGGGATGACTGGTCAGTTTTTCTGAGTATCCTTGAGTGCTAGCCCTACTTGGCGGCAACGATGCCATCCATTCCTAGAAAACGTGAAGCAATGGTGACTCTGTTTGGTGTCTTTTATCGTTACATGAAGAGGAATCTCGTTGCCCTGATTCGTTTCAATCGAACCCGTCATTATTTTAAGTGGGTGCTGTTTTTTGACGCGATTCTCGCCACATCTCTCGTCTTAGGCGGCCTCGCCGCCTCGCAAACGTTTGGGAAATCACATAGCGATTTCCTCAAGTTTTACGGAGCAGTCTCCATGAGTGCCGAAGAACTCATCGGAGTAGTAAAGAGCGAGGATATTGAAGCGTACTGGCTCGGTCCAATTTCTGGAAGTAGGTACACCATTGTCAGGTCCGTGGACGGGACGGTAGTGATTACCTATTTGTCTGACGGCAAAGGAATTCTTGACCACCATCAGAAGAATTTGATTTTTCAAACAGAGGCGGACACTTCCAACAAGCAGGCTCTTGTTTCAAATGAGAATCAAAGAACGAATGAGTTTGATGTCTCTGTCACGGGTAATACATTTTCCTACGACCGCCTTGACCCTGATCACATGGTCGTGAAGATCAAGGGCAATAAGCACCGCGTCTGGGTGTACTACCCCACCATGCATGATGCGGAGAGAATGGAAATAGACGCGGATGCGCTTCAAAAAGTATTTTAAATCACAACTTTGTTAACCATGCTTCTGCTAGTGCTCGAATTGATGCTCGTCGGAGGGTGGAAATTCACTATCCAACATTGAGTTCTTTGTTGGATAAAAGGATGGGTACCAGCGAACTTGTACTTATTGGCTAGAACTTAAAACTGCAATCGAAGTGGGAGGTCGTTTTTCCCGATTTTATCGTTCTTAACGCCAAGGAATTGATGAATTTGAATTGAATTCGATTCAAATCCGATCTGACACATCTGCATATAGAGGTTCCAGATACGAGCACGATTTTCTCCGACTTCGCTTACCGCTTCCGACCAGTTGGTGTTGAGATTCTCGCACCACTTGTTCAACGTTTTGGCGTAATGCTCACGCAGATTCTCGCTGTGCCGAAGTTCAAATCCAGAATTATGCATGGCTTGTATAACGCGGCTGGGAGCAGTTAATTCACCATCGGGAAAAATGTACCGGTCAATGAAGGCACCTGTGCGGGCTTTAAGTTCGGAATGCGGCCGAGTAATGCAGTGGTTGAGCAAACGACCCTTTTCTTTAATTCGGCCGTGCAATTGCGTGAAGTAGGTGTCTAACTTGGAATCTCCGACATGCTCACTCATGCCAACAGATGAGATTGCGTCGAAATCGGTATCTTGGACTTTGCGATAATCCTGCAGTCGAATTTCAATACTTTCGGATAGATTGGCTCGGGCTATTCTCTCTCGGGCAAGAGCTACTTGGTTTTTACTCAAAGTCACTCCGACTGCCTTCACGCCATATTCCTTGGCGGCATGCAACACCAAGGTGCCCCACCCACATCCGACATCCAGTAATTTCATGCCTGGCCTCAAATCGAGCTTCCTGCAGATGAGATCGATTTTCTCTCTCTGGGCATCCTCTAGTGAACTGTTTCCAT
>Ga0255338_1000933_pt1 | contig 67430 bp, 65 predicted proteins | sample MeOH1_35cm_T4_19_FD_203715 | JGI IMG/M metagenome (GOLD analysis project Ga0255338, IMG submission 203715) | Sandy soil microbial communities from University of British Columbia, Vancouver, Canada - MeOH1_35cm_T4_195 | ecosystem: Engineered > Artificial ecosystem > Sand microcosm > Unclassified ... | reverse complement strand
AGGATGTGCCGTTCTCGGTACTGGTGCCGGCCTTCGTGACCAGCGAGCTCAAGACCGCGTTCCAGATCGGCTTCACCATCTTCATCCCGTTCCTGATCATCGACCTGGTGGTTGCCAGCGTGCTGATGGCCATGGGCATGATGATGGTGCCGCCGGCCACCATCTCGCTGCCGTTCAAGCTGATGCTGTTCGTGCTGGTGGATGGGTGGCAACTGCTGCTGGGGTCCCTGGCGCAGAGCTTCATGAACTGACAGGAGCCTTGCCATGACACCGGAAATGGTCATGACCTTCGCCACGCAGGCGATGAAGATGACGCTGATGCTGGCCGCCCCGCTGCTGCTGGTGGCGCTGGCCGCCGGCCTGGTGGTGAGCCTGTTCCAGGCCGCCACGCAGATCAACGAAATGACGCTGACGTTCATCCCCAAGCTCGTTGCGCTGTTCGTGACGATGGTGCTGGTGGGGCCGTGGATGATCAACACCTTCGTCGACTACATGCGCGAGGTGTTCCAGGGCATTCCCGCGCTGGCGCACTGAGCTTGCCGCTGCTGTGATCGACGTCAACTCGGCCCAGCTCTATGGCTGGATTGCCGCCTTCCTGTGGCCGCTGTTCCGCCTGCTGGGGCTGATCGTCACCGCGCCGCTGTTCAGTGAATCCACGATCCCGCGCCGCCTCAAGATCCTGCTGGCCGCGGCGCTGTCGATGATCGTCTCGCCCACCATCGGCAACATCCCCAGCGCCACCGTCTATTCGTTCGACGGCTTCCTGATCATCCTCAACGAGGTCGGCATCGGCGTGGCCATGGGCTTCACCATGCGGCTCGTGTTCGGGGCGGTGCAGACCGCCGGCGAAGTCATCGGCCTGCAGATGGGCCTGTCGTTCGCCTCGTTCTACGACCGCTCGGCGGGCGGCCAGACGATGGTGCTGTCGCGCTTCCTGAACCTCGTGGCAACGCTGATGTTCCTGGCGCTGGACGGCCACCTGATGATGCTGGCCGTGCTGGTGGACAGCTTCGCCACGGTGCCCATCGCCGCCACGCCGCTGTCTGGCCACGGCTGGGGCGCGCTGGCCCGCGCGGGGTCGATGGTGTTTGCGTCGGGCACGCTGCTCGCGCTGCCGATGATTGCCGCGCTGCTGACGCTGAACCTGGCCATGGGCATCCTGAACCGCGCCTCGCCGCAACTCTCGATCTTCGCGGTGGGCTTTCCGGTCACGCTGGCCGGCGGCATGCTGGTGCTGATGCTGGTCATGCCGCAGATGGGCGCCTATATGCAGCACCTGGTCGAGTCCGGCCTGGAGGCGATGTCCGCCGTGCTCGACCAGTTCGCGCAGTAGGCGCCTAGTTGGCGGGCGGCAGCGCACCCGCCTGCCGCAGCGCGGCGCGCCCGATCTCCAGCCGCTTCGGGCCCAGCTCGATCCGATCCATGTCCATGTTCATCGCAAAGACATAGGTGTCGTCGCCGCGCGTGACCGAGCCTACCCACCAGCCGATATCGACATTGTCCCGCGCCGACCAGCCGGTCTTGGCGCGCAGCGTGTACGCGGGCGTCTGCTCGATGGTCAGGATGTCGTCGAGCGCGTCGTAGCTGCGCGCGGAAATGCCCGGCAGCGTGCGGGCCACCACCGCACGCATGAAATCGATCTGCTGGTAGGTGGTGATCTTGAGATGGTTGTTGAGCCAGAAGCGATCCACCGGGCCGCTCACATCGGCATTGCCGAAATGCGCCGCGCCCAGGAAACGCCGGTACTGTTCCGTCCCCACGCGGCGCGCAAGTACCTGGTAGGCCGGCACGCACGAGTTCTTCAACGCCAGCCGCAGCGACACATCGGCATTGCAGACCGGTGGCAGGATCGGCTTGCCGTGGTGGGTCCAGACCTTGCCATCCCATGGCAGCTTGTCGTTGTCGACGTCCGCCACGGCGCCGATCTCGAGTCCGATCAGCGAATTGAAGATCTTGAACGTGGAGGCCGGCGAGTACGCGATGCGGGCGCGCCCGGGGTTGTAGGCAAGCATGCGCTGGCGGCGCACATCGTAGACGAGCATGGTGCCCTGGGTACCGGCGGCCTCGAACAACGGCTGGATGTCGAGCGGCGCCTCCCGTGGCGCCTGGGCGTGGACCGGCGCGGCCAGCACGATGGCGGCCGATAACGGGATCAGCCGGGCAAGTCGGATAAGTCGGGCGATGCGGTTTCGCATGTTCTGCACCTTCTGAGGGGGGTGGTCGATAGTCAGCGTTTGCTGACGTCGGCAATCCAGGCCCGGATCGTGGTGCGGAGCATAGGTGCTGATCGCCAATGCGCCAACCCGATGGACCGTAACATGCGTAACATGGCGGCTGTCTCCGCGCCCCCCGATCGCCATGCCAGCCGCTCCCTTCGTCCCCGTCGAGCTGTCCGCGCCGTACCGCGTGGACGGACAGCCCGCGCGCTACCAGTCCGTCTGGTTGCTGGCCCGCATCTGGCTGGCCACGTCGCGCGATCGCGAGGACCTGCCCGCGGCGGCCGTGCGCGCGCGCTTTGCCGAGGCGGCCGACATGCGGATGATGATCTCGCGCGCGTTCGCGGATTTCGCGCGCTGGGGCGTGCCGGTGGGCTGGGGCGGCGACCCCTCGGCGGACATCGGCGGGCTGAGTCTGGCGCGGCGCAGCCGCGGCCCGTTCTGGATGACCGCCGCCACCGCACGCCGGCTGCGCTTCACAGCCGGCGGCAAGGCCCTGGGCGCGGCCGGCGTGGCGCGCTGGCTCGGCCAGTCCGCCGCCGGTACCGTGCCCCCCGCCGCGGACGATGGCCTTGGCTACGTGATGCGCGACATGGCGTTCTGGAGCCACCTCACGCAGGCGATGCGCGGTGCGCAGGACGGCGTGGCCGGCACGCTCGATGCGGGCGTCGCGGAGTCGTTCCGCGCGGCGCAACGCAGCGCGGCCGACGATTTCCAGCAGGCGCTGTCGCTGCTCAAGGAGAGCCTGGCCTGGCGCCGCAGCGACCGCCTGGACCAGAGCCGCGCGGCCTTGCGCCGCTTTCACCGCATCATCACGCGCGGCGGCGTCAGCGCGGCGCTTCCCACCTTTGCGGCGATGTGGCACGTGGTGCGCGCCTGGGAGCACTATGCGCGCGGCGACCTGGACGCCGCGCAGGGCGAACTGGCGCGGCTGACGGCCGATGCCGAACTGCGTCCGGTCGTGCGCTACAACCCGCGCGTCCGCTTCGAGACGCTGAACCTTGGCGCACTCGTGCGCAAGAGCCTGGCGCTGCGGCCGGACGGCGGCAAGGCGGATCGCCAGGCCGCCGCCCAGGACGCCCGAGACGCCCTGCAGGACTTCTCCGGCGCGTTGCAGGCCGCCTATGAGGCGGATTCGGTGGACGCGGTGCAGCACGCCGCCGCCAATATCGGCTGGTCGCTGTGGCTGTTCTGGCAACACGGGCTGGTGGACGCGCCGCGCACGCTGGCGGCGGCCGATGTCCAGCGCCAGGCCATGCGCTGGCTGGGCTTGTCCGAATGGATCTGCGACCGCTTTGGTGTGGGCGGCGGATCGGCATGGAACACGATCTTCCTGCTGCGCGTGGCGCGCGGCACCGCCGAAGCGGAGGCGCCAGCCACTGTGGCGGCATTCCGCGCGCAACGGCCGCTGACGGTGGCCGCCGCCATCGACGCGCTGCGGCCGTTTCACGCACCATTCGCGCCGGCCAAGGGCTTTGTGCGATGGTCGTCAGTGGCCGCGTTCGCGCTGGAAGAGCACGACGCCGGCCAGGTGCGCTACAACGCACTGCAACTGGCAAACCTGCTGATGGAATCGGCGTGGTATCTCACCCACGAACAGGGCGCCACGGCCGCCGCCTATGCGGCCATGGAACGCCTGGCGCAGCAGATCGGCATGCTGCGGCCGGCGGAACGCGGCTTCTTCCGGGTCGGGCTGCGTGCGTTTCCGCCGGAGCTGCGCGCGGTGGCGGAAACGGCACGTTAGGGGTTGAGTTCTCGCCTCTTTTTCTCGTTGTCATCGGCCAACCAATAAATTGCATTTGTTATGCATCTTTTATAGAATCAGTCCGTCGCGGCCTTCCGCCGCGTCCACACAGCGAGCCCTCATGTCCGTTTTGTTGCCCATCTCCCCGCCGTCCCGGCCAGACGCCGGCTATCGCGGCCTGCCCGTCCTCGCCCTGGGCTTCCGCCCGTTCTACCTGCTGGCCGCCGCGTTCGGCGCGCTGGCCGTGGCCGCGTGGGTGGCGCTTTATTCGGGATGGTGGCAGCCCGCCACGCAGCCGTGGATGGGCGCCATGGCCTGGCACGCGCACGAGATGGTGTTCGGCTTTGCCGCGGCCGTGGTGGTGGGCTTCCTGTTCACCGCAGGCAAGAACTGGACGGGACTGCAAACCCCGCAGGGCGCCTGGCTTGCGGCGCTGGCCGGCACATGGCTGGCGGCGCGCGTGCTGATGTGGACCGGACCGGCCTGGGCGGCCATCGCGGCCGATGTGGCGTTCCTGCCACTGTGCAGCTTCAGCTTCTATCGCCTGCTGCGCCGCGCGCGGAACCAGCGCAACATGGGGCTGGCCGTGGCGCTCGCGGTCATGGGCGCGCTGAACCTCGGCTTCGACGCCGCCGTGGCGCGCGGCCACATCGCGCTGGCGTTCCAGCTGGCCGACGCCGCCACGGGCCTCGTGATCGTCTTCGTGACGGTGATCGGCGGCCGGGTGATCCCGATGTTCACGGCCAACGGCATACCCGGCGTGCGCATCCGCCGCGTGGCCACTGTGGAGCGCGCCGTCATCGCGCTGACCCTGCTGGCCATCATCGCGCATGCCGCCATGGCCCCGGCCCTCGTGACCGCCCTGCTCGCCCTCGGCGCGGCGGGCGCGCACGGCATCCGCCTGGCCGGCTGGGACCCGCTGCGCACCTGGCGCAGGCCCATCGTCAACATCCTCCATATCGCCTATGCCTTCCTGCCCGTGGGCTTCCTGATGATGGCCGGCGCCGCGCTGGGCTGGCTAGACCGCTCCACCGCGCTGCACGCGCTCACCGTTGGCGTGATCGGCTGCGCCATCATGGCGATGATCACGCGCACCGCGCTGGGCCACACCGGCCGCCGGCTGGAAACCGGGCATCTCGAGCACCTGGCCTACCTGTGCATCGCGCTCGCCGCCCTCGCGCGGGTGGCCATGCCGGCCTGGATGCCCACACTCAAGCCGCAGGCCATTGCCGTGGCCGGGGCGCTGTGGGTGGCCGCCTTCGTGCTCTACCTGATTAAATACACGCCCTACCTGCTGCGCGCCCGGGTCGACGGCAAGGAAGGTTGATCATGACGACTACCTCCCCCCTGCTCGCCCGTCTGGGCATTGCCCGTCCGATCATCCAGGCGCCGATGGCCGGCGTCAGCACGCCCGCGATGGCGGCGGCGGTCTCCAACGCCGGCGGCCTCGGCTCGCTGGGGGTGGGCGCCACCAACGCGGCGGGTGCGCACAAGATGATCCAGGACACGCGCGCGCTGACCGGCAAGCCGTTCAACATCAACGTGTTCTGCCATGCGCCCGCGCAAGCCGACCCGGCGCGCGAGCGCGCGTGGCTCGACTACCTGGCCGCGGACTTCGCCAAATGGGACGCCACCCCGCCCGCCGCGCTGGGCGAGATCTACAAGAGCTTTGTCGCGGATGAGGAGATGTTCGCGATGCTGTGCGACGAGAAACCCGCCGTCGTGAGCTTTCACTTCGGCCTGCCGCGGCAGGCATGGATCGATGCCCTGCGCGCCGACGGCATCGTGCTGCTGGCCACGGCCACCAGCCTCGGGGAAGCCCGCCGCATCGAAGACGCGGGCATCGATGCGATCGTCGCGCAAGGAGTGGAAGCCGGCGGACATCGCGGCGTCTTCGATCCGGAAGCGCCCGACGAGGGCCTCGGCACGTTCGCGCTGGTGCGCCTGCTCGCCACGCACGGCAAGCTGCCGGTGATCGCCGCGGGCGGCATCATGGATGGCGCCGGCATTGCCGCCGCCCTGGCACTCGGCGCACAGGCGGCGCAGTTGGGGACGGCGTTCGTGGCATCGCCGGAATCATCGGCCGATGCCGCCTATCGCGCGGCACTGCTCGCCAGGCCACCCCGGCCCACCGCCTTTACCCGGGCGATCTCGGGCCGTGCGGCGCGCGGCCTGCACAACCGCCTGATGGCCCTGGGCGAAGCGCCCGGCCATCCGCCGGTGCCCGACTATCCCATTGCCTATGACGCGGGCAAGGCCCTGCATGCGGCAGCGAAGGCCAAGGGCAATGCCAACTACGCGGCGCAATGGGCGGGACAGGCGGCGCCCATGGCCCGTGGCGTGCCCGCAGGCGAACTCGTGGAAATCGTTGCCGCCGAGCTGGCGCAAGCCATCGACGACCTGCGCCGGCGGCTGGCGTAGCGCCGGGCCACATAGCCGCCCTCGATCAGCGTGGCGAGCAACCGATAGACGGTGGGCCCTCGAGAATCGAGCGTAGAATATTGACTTTTCCGCGTCGGTGATCTACGAGGCTGTCCATGCCCATTGCCTATTTGCGCAGCCTCACGGCGCGCCAAAGGGATCCCTATTCCAACCGGCAGTTGGCGGGATTTCTGTGCTTTGTGGCGGGCGCGGCCAACGCCGGCGGCTTCCTGGCCGTCAAGCAGTACACCTCGCACATGTCCGGCATCGTCTCGGCGATGGCCGACGAACTCGTGCTCGGGGATGTCGGCATGGCGCTCCAGGGCCTGGGCGCCTTCATGTCGTTCCTGCTTGGCGCGGCGTGCTCGGCGGTCACCATCAACTGGGCCAGGCGCCGTGGCCTGCGCAGCGAGTACGCGCTGCCGCTGGTGATCGAGGCGGGCCTGCTGCTGTGCTTCGGCCTGATGGGGGCCCAGCTCGGCCTGCACCGATGGCTGTTCGTGCCGGCCACCGTCATGCTGCTGTGCTTCATGATGGGCTTGCAGAACGCGATGATCACCAAGGTTTCGCACGCCGAGATCCGTACCACGCACGTGACCGGCATGGTGACCGATATCGGCATCGAGCTGGGCAAGCTGTTCTACTGGAACTGGTCGCCGGCAATGGCCAACCGGCCACCCGTGGCGGCCAATCGCAACAAGCTGCGCATGCTGTCGTCGCTGGTCGGCCTGTTTTTCGGCGGCGGCGTGGTGGGCGCGGCGTCGTTCAAGGTCATCGGCTTCTCCGCCACGATTCCGTTCGCGGCGTTGCTGCTGCTGGTCGCGGCGGTGCCTGTGCTCGACGATGTGCTGCCGCGGCTCTTCCTGTTGTTGCGTTCCCGCCACCTGGCGCGGCGCTCGCGCCGGTGGGGACAAAGGTAGCAGGCTAGGTCCGCGCCTCGCGCCGCACCGCCTGCGGCGGGATGCCGAAGCCGCGCACGAACGCCTCGCGCATGTGGCGCCGGTCCCGGAAACCCGTCTCCCGCGCCACCACATCCAGCGGGTGGCGGCTCTGCTCGATCATCAGCCGCGCGGCCTCCAGGCGCAGGCTCTCGATGGCCTTGGCTGGCGATTGCCCCGTCTCCGCGGTAAAGATCCGGCTGAACTGGCGCGGGCTCAAATGGACCGTTTCCGCCAGGTCTTCAACCGTCAACGGCTGGCCCAGATGCTTGCGCGCGTAGTCGAGCGCACTTTGGATGCGGTCTGACTTCGGCGACAGGTCCAGCAGCTCCGAATGCTGCGACTGCCCGCCCGAGCGCCGCTGGTACATGACGAGCTTGTGCGCCACGGACCGCGCGATGTCCGTGCCGAGATCCTTCTCGACCATCGCCAGCGCGAGATCCAGGCCCGCCGTCATGCCTGCCGAGGTCCAGATCGGGCCATCGACGATATAGATCCGGTCATCCTCCACCCGGATGTCAGGATGGCTCCGCTGCATCGCGCGCGCATAGGCCCAGTGCGTGGTGGCGCGGCGGCCCGCCAGCAACCCGGCCTCGGCCAGCACGAAGGCCCCCGTGCAAATCGACGCGACCCGCCGCGCACGCGGCGCCGCCTTGCGCACGAACGCGAGCATCGCCTCCGGGACCGGCGCCTCCAGCGGATTGCCGACCCCGGCCATGACCCAGGTGTCCACCGCCGCATGCGCGCCGGCCGCGCGTGTCTCCACGGCCATGCCCATCGACGACGTGACCGGCCCGCCGTTCACGGAATAGTTCTCCACGCGATAGAACGGCTCGCCCGCCACCATGTTCGCGTACTCGAACACGCTCTGCGTGGCCAGCGCCATCACCTGGAAGCCATCCATCAACAGAAACCCGATGCGATGCATTGCCGCCCCATCCCTTTTTGTCCGCGTGTCCTGAATCAGTACCATAAACGTCATTTCGGTCATCGTCAACCGGCCCTACGATGGCATCCATGGATTCGACGAATCCCAAACCCATCACACGCAGACTGAAAGGGGAATCACCATGGACCACACACATCGCGGCACGGCACTGATCACCGGCGCATCGTCCGGCATTGGCGCGATCTATGCGGATCGCCTGGCGCGGCGCGGCTACGACCTGATCCTGGTCGCCCGCAACCGCGACAAGCTCAACGCGCTGGCATCGCGCATCACGGACGAGACGCGCCGCGAGGTGGAGGTGCTCGATGCGGACCTGAACGACCGGCAGTCGCTGGCCGCCGTGGAGCACAAGCTGCGCCAGGACGCCAGCATCACGCTGCTGGTCAACAATGCGGGCGTGGGCACGCATACGCCGCTGCTGGACAGCGATGTGGAGCAGATGACGCGGATGATCGAACTGAACGTGACCGCGCTGACGCGCCTCACCTATGCCGCCGTGCCCGGCTTCGTGGCGCGCGGCAAGGGCACGATCATCAACATTTCGTCCATCACCGGCATTGCGCCGGAGGTGCTCAACGGTGTGTACGGCGCCAGCAAGGCGTTCGTGCTGGCATTCAGCCAGTCGCTGCATCACGAACTCGCCGGCAAGGGCATCCGGGTGCAGGCCGTGTTGCCGGGCGCCACGGCCACCGACTTCTGGGCCCTCGGCGGGCTGCCGGTCGAACATCTCGACCCGGCCATCGTGATGCCGGCCACGGACATGGTCGATGCGGCGCTGGCCGGCCTCGACCAGGGCGAACTGATCACGATCCCGTCGCTCCATGCGATCGAGACCTGGCAGGCGTACGAGGACGCGCGCCGCGCGATGTCGGGCCAGCTCTCCCGCAACGTGCCGGCCCCGCGCTACGCCACGGCGCGCTGAGGCAGCAGCCTGGGGGGCGCGGCTAGAACACCCCGAGCGCAAGACCCGCCGCCAGGGCGGCGCCAAGCTCGGCGCAGCGCCCGAGCGCCTCGGCATCGATCTGCTTCGGCGCCAGGATGCGTTCGGGCGTCTGCGCATGGGTGCAGACGATCAGCCCGGGCGCCACGCGCTTGAGCCGCCAGCCGGTGGCGATGCGATCAAGCTGGTTCAACGCGTTCTGGCCATCGCTGCCGGCACAGATCATCGCCGCATAGGGGCGGCCGCGCACGCGGTCCAGCACCGGGTAATAGCAACGGTCGAAGAAGTCCTTCATGAGCCCGGACATCGCGGCAAGGTTCTCCGGCGTCGCGAACAGGTAGCCGTCGGCGGCGAGCACATCGTCCGGGCCGGTCTCCGTGGCGCGTTGCAGCCTGACGGCCACGCCGTCCTGCGCACGCGCCGCATCGGCCGCCGCTTCGGCCATCTGCCGTGTGCCCCCGGTCATCGTGTGATAGACGATCAGTAATGTCTTCATGAGATCCTGCTTTTCGCCAATATGACACATGACAGTATCACGCGCGTCCACGTGAAATGTGCTGCATGAATCGCCTTGCGCGGCCGGCGTCGAGGCAGATATGCCAGCCTTCTGTTGTCAGAACGCCGCAGTCACATGAAGCAATTGACTGGACAGAAAGAATCTCTCTACACTCGCCAGCATAAAGATTCCGGCACTGGGTCAGTCGGACATAATTTGGAGCGCGAGCATGGGCCAAAGAAGCCCGGCGGTGCGAACTAGCCGTGCGCGGCTACTTCGGGAATTGGGTTCGGCCATGCGGGCCAGGCACTGGCCTGCGCTGCGCCATTGCGCCACCGGCTTCACGCTGATCGAGTTGATGATCACGGTGGCCATCATCGGCATCCTCGCTGCCATCGCCTTTCCGATCTACACCCGCTATGTCGTGCGCGCCAACCGCGCGGCGGCCGAGTCGTACCTGCTCGAAGTTGCCAGCATGCAGGAACGGTTCCTCGTGGACAACCGCGCCTATGCCACGACGCTGGACGCGCTCGGCTATGCCACCCCTCCCGCCTCCGTTTCCCCCAATTACCAGATCGCGCTGAACGCCGCCGCCACGCCGCCCACCTACACGCTGACGGCCACGCCGCTTGATGCGCAGGCCAGCCGCGACACCGGCTGCGGCGTGCTGACGCTGACCAACACCGGCGACAAGACGGCTTCCGGAACCGCACAAGACTGCTGGAAATGAGCAAGCCATTCACTCCGCTCACGCGCGCACGCGGCTTCACGCTGGTCGAACTGATGATCACCGTGATCGTACTGGGCATCATCGCGACCATCGCAATACCGTCGTTCTCGAGGCTGATCACGTCGCAACGCTCGCGCAATGCCGCATCCGACCTGGCGTCCGCCGTCACGCTGGCGCGCAGCGAGGCCGTCAAGCGCAACAGCGTGGCGACGATGGCCGCGTCGGGCGCCGCCTGGACCAACGGCTGGGCCGTCACGGCCGGTGCGGAAAAGGTGCGCGGCTATGGGCCTTACGATGGCCTTGCCATTACCGCCAGTGGCGGCACGGCGCTGTCGATCGGCAACGATGGCAGGCCCGGCAACGGCGGCCAGACGTTCCAGGTGACCCCGTCGGACACCGCGATGGCCGATGCGACGATCTGCGTGCAGGTCAGTGGCACCGGCCGCGTTTCCATGGTTTCGGGAGCGTGCTCATGACCTACCGTATGCAACGCCGCAGGCATCGTCCCGATGGCGCGCGCCAGCGCGGCGCCACGCTGATCGAGGTGCTGGTATCGATTGTCATCCTGCTGGTCGCCCTGCTTGGCACGGCTGGCCTGGTCGCGCGATCGGGCCAGTCGGAAATGGAGTCTTACCAGCGCGCGCAGGCGCTGACGCTGCTGCAGGACATGGTGGCGCGCCTGAACGCCAACCGCCAGGCGGCGGCCTGCTATGCCGGGGCTGGCACCATGACGGTTGCCGGCAGCACCACCGCGGCCCCGCCCGTCTGTACCGCCGGCACCGATGCGCAGCGCGCACTCGCCACCGCGGACCTGGCGGCTTGGGGCGATGAGCTGCTGGGCAGCACCGAGAAAGACGGCACAAAGTCAGTGGGCGCCATGATCGGGGCACTCGGCTGCATCGAGGCGGTGGACCTGCCGAACCAGATCTACCGTGTGTCGATCGCCTGGCAGGGCCTGGCGAAGACCGGCGCATCGGCGCTGCCATGCGGGCGCGGCCAGTTCGGCGACGACGCCAACCGCCGCGCGATCAGTGTCCAGGTTCGCATCGGAGTCTTGTCGTGAAACACCGCCATCTCCACCGCGCCCGGCACCAGGGCTTCTCGCTCGTCGAGCTGATGATCGGGATCACGCTCAGCCTGTTGCTGCTGATCGCGCTGGGTAGCCTGTATCTCTCCACCACGCGCACGCGCAGCGAATTCTCCAATAGCGCCGAGCAGATGGAAAACGGCCGCTATACGCTCGACGCGTTGAGCCGGGAACTGGAGCTTGCCGGCTTCTTTGGCCCATCGGGGCTGGCGCGCAGCGCCGTGACGTCGAGCCCGGACGTTTGCGCCGCCGATGCCGCCGCGCTCGGCTTCGTGGGATCGCCGGTCACCATGCCGCTGGGCGTGCAGGGATTCGCGCCAGGCACCGCGGCGCCTTGCCTGGACTACTTGCTGCCGGCATCGGAAATCCTCGTCGTCCGCCGCGTATCGACGACGCCCGCCGCGGCCGTGTCCGCCGGACAGGCCTACCTGCAGGCCTCGGCCTGCCCCGACGATACGGACCTGCTGGTCTTCGGCGCCAGCGCACCGGCTTTCAAGCTGCGCACCAAGGCCTGCAACGCCGCCGTGCCCGCCGAACTGCGCCAGGCCCTGGTACGCATCTTCTATCTGGCTGGCTGCGACCAGTGCAGCGGCAGTGGCGACGGCGTGCCGACGCTGAAGATGGCCGAACTCGACGGCGGTACCTTCCGGTTCAGCTCGCTGGCGCAGGGCATCGAGGACGTGCATTTCGTCTACGGCGTGGACATGGACGGCAACGGCTCGCCCGACTGCTATGTGGGCGACCCGGGGACCAACAACGCCGCGGCCTGCACCACCGTGGCCGGCTACGACTGGAATACGCCGCTGAACAACTGGCGCAATGTGACAGCCGTGCGGGTCAACGTGCTGGCGCGCACGCCGCGCAAGTCGACCGGCTGGACAGACAGCCGCACGTATGACGTTGGACGCGGACCGCTCGTCGGGCCATTCAACGACGGATACAAGCGCCACACCTATGCGCAGGTGGCCAGACTCGCCAATGTGGCGGGCCCCCGGGAGTAATGCCATGCAACGCACGCGGCGCCAGCAATCTGGCGCGACCCTCCTGATCACGCTGGTCTTTCTCGTCATCTTCCTGCTGCTGACGATCTCGCTGGTCAGCTCGAGCGTGGTGAATACGAAGATCGCCGCCAACCAGCAGTACAGCGTGGAAGCGAAGAACGCCGCCCAGCAAGGCATCGAGCAGGTCATCAGCAAGAACTTCACGGCCAATCCGGTGGCGACAAGCGTGCCCATCGACGTGAACGGCGATGGCACCGCCGACTACACGGCCCAGGTGGCGGCGCCGGTCTGCGAGACCAGCAAGCCGATCAAAAACATCGAACTCGACGAGTCCAATGCCGACGATGTGTCGTGCTTCGTGGGCGGCGGCAACAACAACACCGGCATCCTGCCGTCCTCGGGCGGCGGCGGCGGCAACTCGCTCTGCAACGCGACCCAGTGGGATGTGCAGGCAACCGTGAACGACACCGCCACCACGGCCGCCAGCACCACGCTCCACCAGGGTGTGGCGGTGCGGGTGCCGTACGGTACCGCCTGTCCGTCGTAGCGGCCGCCATCCGCCGGTCACCGAAACCATTCGCCCCTACAGGGATCTCCTCATGCGCCCTATCGCCCTTCGCCTCGCCCTGACCAGTTGGCTCGCCATTGCAGCCATGGCCTCGTTCCAGCCGGCAATGGCCGAGGACATCGACCTGTACACCGGCGTGCAGCGCGACGCAGGCAGGCCAAACGTCCTGATCGTGCTCGACAATGCATCGACATGGGACGCCGACGCCAACTTCACGTGCTCGATCGATGGCGTGGTCCAGACCAACAACGCCGGCAAGGACGTTGGCGCGATTCAATGCGCGCTGTACAAGGCCGTGGCGTCGATCCGCAAGAGCCCAACGCTGCTCGGCAACGTCAACATCGGCCTGATGATGTTCGGCACCGGCAACAATGTCGGCGGCAAGTTCCGCTTCCCGGCGGCGGCGCCGTACACGCTGCCGCTCATGGATGACGGGACTGGCGGGGGCATCGACAGATTCCTGGCCGCCATCCAGTCGATCGACCGCCAGGCCGACAACTCGAATAACTCGCAGGTTGCCGGCGGCATGCAGGAGGCCTGGGCCTTCTTCGCCGGCAAGACCGGCCTCTCCGGCACCCAGTACACGTCGCCGATCGACAATCCCTGCCAGCACAACTTCGTCATCTACATTGGCAACGCCGTCAACAACGGCAAGCCGCAGGACACCGGCCAGGCCGCCTTTGACGCACTGGGCAAGGCCGGCGCCAGCGTTGCGCAGCAAACCGAGATCACCCTGCTCAAGGATGCCAAGTACCAGAGCAACTGGGGCGATGAATGGGCGCGCTTCATGTACCAGACCGATGTGCTGGGCAACATGGACAACCGCCAGAACATCACGACCTACACGATCGCGGTGACCGACGGCAAAAATCCTGACTACGTCTCGCTTGCCGCCAGCATGGCCAGCAACGGGGGCGGCAAGGGCGACGTGGTCAAGCTCGGCGATGTCGATGGGCTGGAGACGTCGCTGCTGTCGGTCCTCAACGAGGTGCAGGCGGTCAACAGCGTGTTTGCCTCGGTGAGCCTTCCCGCATCGGTCAATGCGCAAGGCCAGTTCCTGAACCAGGTGTACGTTGGCATGTTCCGCCCCGACGCCACGGCCGCGCCGCGCTGGGTAGGAAACCTGAAACAGTATCAGGTGGGCTACGACAAGACCGGCAAGCTGGTGCTGCAGGACGCCGCAGGCAATAGCGCCATCAGCAGTGCCTCCACGGGTTTCATTACGACGGGCGCGGTGAGCTTCTGGACCGCCAAGACGCCGCTGAGCTTCACGGCGAGCGGCTATGGAAGCTCAGGCGTCACGGATTGGCCGAGCAAGGGCTACTGGGTGAACAGTCCCTCCGGTGAGGGCTGGGGCCAAGATTCGCCTGACGGCGAAATCGTGGAAAAGGGCGGGGCGGCCGAGATGCTGCGCGCCCAACTGCTCACCAGCCAGGGCAACCGCCGTCTGCTGACCTGCAATGGTGCCGGCAATTGTCCGGCCACGGGCGCGCTGCCGGTGTTCGACACATCCAATACCTGGTTGACCGGCTCCCAGGGACTCGCGGCCATCAATGCGGGGACGACCGGTATCAATACGCTGCCCGCCACGGAAGTACCGAACCTGATTGCATGGGTGCGCGGGCAGGACGTGGCCGTGTCTGCCTCGAAGAGCCTGGCGGGCCGCGAGGCGGAGACCGGCCCCGGCTCGCCGGTGACGGTTCGCCCATCGATCCATGCCGACGTGCTGCACTCGCGCCCCGCCGTGGTCAACTATGGCGGTACCACCAATGTCGTGGTGTTCTACGGGACGAACGACGGTGTCTTCCATGCCATCAACGGCAACAAAGACCAGGGCATCGGCAACGTGCGGCCAGGCGGCGAGCTCTGGGGATTCGTCGCACCGGAGTTCCTCGGCAAGCTCAGCCGTTTGTACACCAACACGCCCGAGGTCAAGCTCTCGACCACACCCGACGGCATCACGCCGGCGCCGCAGCCGCGCGATTATTTCTTCGATGGCAGCACCACGGTGCTGCAGGACCTGCGCGACCCGGCCAATCCGCGCGTCATCCTTTACATGACAGCGCGCCGTGGCGGCCGGCTGGTCTACGCGATGGATGTGACCGACCCGACCAGCCCGCGTTTCCTCTGGAAGAAGACCAATGCCGAATTCGGCGAACTGGGCCAGACCTGGTCGCAGCCGCGCGTGATGCGCGTGCGCGGCTACAGCAAGCCGCTTATCGTCATGGGCGCCGGATATGACCCGGCCGAGGACAGCGATCCGTCGCCGGGGGTCAACAGCATGGGCCGCGGCGTCGTGGCGTTCGACGCCTACAGCGGCGACGTGGTGTGGAGCGCCCTGCCTTCGTGCGCCGGCATGAGCGGCGCCTGCGTGGCCGTTCCGGGCCTGACGCGCGCGATTCCTTCCGATGTGACCGTGGTGGACCGCAACAGCGACGGCTATGTCGAACGGCTTTATGTGGGCGATGTGGGCGGCAACGTCTGGCGCGCCGATTTCGAGACCGCCGCCGGCAACGCGCAGACGAACTGGACCTTCACGCGGCTCGCGACGCTCGGCGGCAGCCCGGACACCAACGATGCCCGCAAGTTCTTCTACGCGCCCGACGTGGTGTCGACCCGCAGCTACGATGCCGTGACGGTGGGCTCGGGCGACCGCGAGCATCCGCTGTATTCCGCGTCGACCACGCCGGGCACGGCCTATAACGTGGTCAACCGCCTGTACATGATCAAGGACAGCAATATCCTCGGCATGCCCACGACGTGGACGCCGCTGACCGAGGCCAGCCTCGTCGACGTGACGGCCAAGGTCTACGACGGCACGCGGTCCGGCTTCTTCATCACGCTGGTCAATCCCGGTGAAAAGGCCGTGAACGCACCGCTGACCGTTGGGCAGTACACCACCGTCGGTACCAATACGCCCAGGGTGCCAAAGACGGGCATGTGCTATCCGAACCTCGGCGACGCGCGCAGCTATTCGTTCAGCTTCCTGACGGGCGCCGGCCAGAACGACAATCGCAATATCCTGCTCGATGGCGGCGGCTTCCCGCCCTCTTCCGTGTTCGGCATGGTGGGGGTGACCGATAGCAATGGCAAGACGACGGTCGTACCGGTACTACTCGGTGCCGGCAACCAGACCAGCGGAGCGGGCGCCGACGACAAGTCCGGCCTGGGCGCGCAACAGGTCAATATCGCCGGTGTCGGCAAACGCAAGCGGATCTACTGGTATTCGGAGAGCGACAAACGTTGAGCGGCGGCAATAGGACGAACGCTGCTTTCGCTGTAGACTCGGGATCGTGACCTCAGCGTCCTATTTCCTGAACGATAAGCGTCCGCAGCATGCAAGACCTGAACGATCTCTACTACTACGTTGAAGCCGTGGAACATGGTGGATTCGCGCCTGCCGGGCGGGCGCTGGGCATGCCGAAGTCCAAGCTCAGCCGCCGGATCAGCATGCTGGAGGACCGGCTCGGGGTCCGCCTGATCCACCGCTCCACGCGCCAGTTCGCCATGACCGAGATTGGCCGGACGTACTACGAGCACTGCAAGGCAATGCTGGTGGAAGCGGACGCGGCGCAGGATGCCATCGACATGACCCGCGTGGAGCCGCGCGGCATTGTGCGCGTCACGTGCCCGGTCGCGCTGTTGCAGGTTTATGTGGGAAACATGCTGGCGGACTTCATGGTCCGGCATCCGCACGTGACCATCCACCTCGAGGCGACCAACCGCCGCGTCGATCCCGTTGCGGAAGCGGTGGATATCGCCATCCGCGTACGGCCACCGCCGCTGCAGGACAGCGACCTGGTCATCCGGGTACTTGCCGAGCGCAAGCAGTGCCTGATCGCGAGCCCCGGCCTGATCCGCGAGCGGGGCCTCCCCAAGACCCCGGCGGATCTTGGCGACTGGCCGAGCCTCAGCCTGGGGACGCCACAGGCCGACCATGCCTGGAAGCTGTTCGGCCCCGATGGCGCACTTGCCGACATCCGGCATCAGCCCCGCCTCGTCACAGGCGACATGATCGCGCTGCGCAACGCCGCGAAGGCGGGCGTCGGGGTGGGACAGTTGCCAGTCATGATGGTGTGCGATCAGCTTGCCGACGGCTCACTGGTGCAATTGCTGCCGGAATGGGCGCCCCGGCCTGAAGTCCTGCATGCGGTATTTCCGTCGCGGCGCGGCTTGCTGCCCTCGGTCAGGCTGCTGCTTGACCACCTCGCGGAAACATTCGGGCAGATGTCTGAAGAGTAACGGCCCGGCTCGCGCCGGGCCGCTCATGCATATGCGCCTAGTTGGCGCCCTTCATCGTGGTGTAGCTCGTGATCAGGTTCCGGTAGTCGGGAATATGGTTCGCGAACAGCGTCCCCAGCCCTTCCACGTCATTGCGCCAGTCGCGGTGCAATTCACACGCCACGCCAAACCACGTCATCAGTTGGGCACCCGCCTCCGCCATGCGGTTCCAGGCCGAGTGCCGGGTCACTTCGTTGAACGTGCCGGACGCATCGGTCACGACAAAGACGTCGTAGCCAGCCTCGATGGCGGACAGCGCGGGGAATGCCACGCAGACCTCGGTGACGATACCGGCGATCAACAACTGCTTCCTGCCCGTGGCCTCGACGGCCGAGACGAAATCGGCGTTGTCCCACGCGTTGATCTGCCCCGGCCGCGGAATGAAGGGTGCCTCCGGGAACATCGTCTTGAGTTCCGGCACGAGAGGCCCATTCGGGCCATCCTCGAAGCTGGTCGTCAGGATGGTGGGAAGCCCGAAATACTTGGCCAGGTCGGCAAGCGCCAGCACGTTGTTCTTGAACTTGTCTGGCTCGATGTCCCGGACGAGGGACAGCAGGCCGGCCTGGTGATCCACCATCAGTACGGCGGCCTGGTTCTTGTCGAGGCGTTTATACGTTTTGCTCATCATGCGCTCCTTGGGAAGCCTTGGCGCGAGCGGTGTGAAACCACTCGCGGAGGAAAACCCTGCGGGCCCGCAGTCCGCTCCGGCCATCAGGAATGTGGCTGACCACGCGCCGGAGTGAAGACACTGTAAGCCTTCCGCGTGCCGCAGGGCAGATACCAAACGTAGGTCGCAGCGTTCCACGCGAGGAACGCCGCGCGGACTGCCGATGGGCGCAGGCGCTAGAAGCTGGCCGCCAGCCCGAGCGACACCCCTGAGACGTTGTTCCCAAAGACATAGCGCAGGACCGTTCGCACGCGCGTGACAAACACCTCATGCGCGCTGGTGTCCAGTTCGAGTCCCGCGCCGACGGTGGTCAGACGACTGAAGCCGAGCACGCCCGCCTGGCTTCCCAGGTATTGCGAGTGGGAGAGTTCGAGGACATAGCGCACTGGCCGGTCCAGCGCCCGCAGCCCGGTCGGCGCCCGCCAGCGCGCATAGAGGTTCGCGGTCTGCGCCGTGGCGCTGCCGGCCACCGCCGCGCTGCTGCCTCCGAAGCTCTGAAGGTGGATATTGGTATAGCGCAGTTCGAGATCGATCTCGTGGGTCTCGCGGTAATGCTCCCAATCGAGCATGACGGAGCCGCCCAGGCCATAGGCATTCAGCGAGCCCCCATCGAGAAAATCGATCTGCCGGTCCGTGGCATGCTCGAGGAAGCGCGTCGCCACGTGCACGTCGCTCGAGACATTGCCCAGCGACGCGTTGAAGATCGGCCGGAACACCAGTTCCTTGTCGGCCGTGAGCGGAAAGTCCCAGCCCACCCCAATCGTGCCCGACACCGAGTTCCAGCGCGTGGGAATGGAACGGGACTCGGTGCCATCCGATGCCACATACGTCGGGTCATAGCGGCTGTAGGCAATGGCGCCCTCGAGGTAGAGCGGAAAGGTCTTGCTGACGGTGAAGCCGCCGCCGAGCTGCGACATCATGATGCCGGGGTCGCCGGTGGTCGCGCTGTTGATCGACAGGGAACTCGACGCCAGATCGGGCACGACCGAATACGCCATCAGCGACAACACGCCGCTGGCCTGCTTCTGGACGTTAGCGCCCGTCAGGCGCAGGCCGTTCGCCGCTTGGGCGCGAGCCTCGCGCAGTGGCGCCGCGAGCACACAGAGCGCAAGGAGGCAGAGCCCCCCCGATCGCGCCCTGCCGCCGATACACCGAAACCCCACCCACGCGAACATAGCGACCTCCATCGCATTCCTGGGTTGACTCCACGGTGAGGCAAAGCTGAAGGAGCCAACAGAACCGGAGGAGCAGTGAACACGCGCGCTATGGTTGCAAAGAACCGGGCTGGGCGGAATTTACGTTTTTCGACAGGCGTCTTTAGAATTTTCACCCTGCCACGGCTGCGTCATGCACTTTCCTGATGCAGGTCAAGCGTACGCGCCATCGAGATACGGATCGACATTGCGCGCGGGGTCCGCTGAGACGCCCGTGCGGTCCATGCCGGCCACGAAGCGGGCACCGTCGGAACGTCACTGACTCCATTGGGCCCATGCTTGCAGGCCACATTGGTTAGCGTACATCGCAAGGCGCACGGGTTGAACCGCGCACCACCAGCTCCGGCCGCAACTCGATGACCACGGTGGCCGCCAGCGGCTTGTCGATCCTGCGCAGCAGCAATTCGGCCGCCTGCTCACCCATCTCGTGCACCGGGATGCGAATGGTCGTCAGCGGTGGCGTCAGCGCATCCACGAACGGCATGTCGTTGTGGCCCACCACCGATACGTCTTCCGGACAGCGGATACCCTGCTCGCGCAGATAGTCGTAGCACCCCATGGCCACGAGGTCGTTGCCGGCGGCAATGGCGGTCAGGCCCGGCAGCGATTCGAACAACTGGGCACATGCCTTGCGTCCGGCTTCGCGTGAATAGCTTTCGGCCTCGACGACGGCAAACTCGTCGCGCCGCAGCCGATGGCGCTTGACCGCATGGAGAAACCCCTCCTTGCGGAGCTGGCCTGTGGACGTGCTGGCCGGGCCGGCGATGTGGCCGATACGGCGATGCCCGAGCGACACCAGATGATCGACGGTCAGTGCCATCGCCAGCAGGCTGTCGCTGACCACGCAAGAAGCACGCCCGGTGTGCTCACCGCGATTCACCATCACCACCGGGATGCCAAGATTCAGGCAATAGTCGAGCAACGGATCGTCGCGCTCCGCCGTAGCCAGTATCAGCCCCTCCACCTGCCTGGCCACCATCTGCTCCATGACAAAACGCTGCCGTGCGCGCTCCACGCCGCCATTGACGACGATCGGCACATAGCCCTGTTTGGCGAGCACGGCCTCGATGCCCGCAAGAATGGGCGGGAACACCGGGTTCGCGATATCCGGCAGGATTACCCCAATCAGTCCGGAGCGTTGCGTGCGCAACCCCGCCGCGATCCGGTTCGGCCGGAAACCGCGCAGGTCGGCCAACTTCAGAATCCGCGTGGCGACCTCTTCCGCGACCAGATGGCGGGTGGCGGGATTCATCACGCGCGATACCGTCGAATAGTGGACATCGGCCTCGGCGGCCAGGTCTTTGATGGTCACGCGTTTGCGCTCGGACATGGGGACGGCGGACGCCAGGCTGGCTGTTGGGAATGCGCCATTCTAGCGCCAGCCGCCGCCTCGCCGGCTATTCTCCCGCCCGCACGCCGGATTGCTTCACCAGGGGCGCCAGCTTGCCGATTTCGGCCTGGATATAGCCGGCAAATTCCTGCGGCGTGCTGCCTCGCGGCTCGGCACCCTGGGCAGCCAGGCGCTCGCGCACGTCGGGCGACGCCAGCGCCTTGCCGATCTCGGTGTTGAGCGCGTTGATGACCTCCTTGGGTGTGCCGGCCGGCGCCAGCACGCCGAACCACGAATCGAACGCATAGCCGGGCAGGCCCGATTCCGCCACGGTTGGAATGTCGGGCAGCGCGTTGGCACGTTTTGGCGTGGTCACGGCCAGCGCGCGCAGCTTGCCTTGCCTGACGAACGGCATCGCCGAGACGGTGGGCGCGAACATCATGTCGCCGCGTCCGGCCATCACGTCGGTCAGCGCTTCACCGGTGCCCTTGTACGGAATGTGCACGATGTCGATACCCGCCTGCATCCTGAACATTTCCCCGCTCAGGTGCGTGGAACTGCCCGAACCGGCGGAGTCGAAGTTCATGGCGCCCGGTTTGGCCTTCGCGGCGACCACGATGTCGTGCACCGACTTGTACGGGCTGGCCGCGTTGACCACGAGCACATTAGGCACCGAAGCCACCAGCGACACCGGCGCGAAGTCCTTGACCGTGTCGTAGCCGAGCTTCGGATAAAGCGTGGCGTTGATGGCATGGCCCACCGAGACCAGGATCAGCGTGTAGCCATCGGGCGGCGACTTGGCAACCGTGGTGGCGCCCAGGGTACCGCCGGCGCCGGGCCGGTTGTCGACCATCACCTGCCAATGGCCGCCTTCGCCCATCTTGCTGCCGATGATGCGCGCCAGGATATCGGTGGCACTGCCTGCCGAGAACGGCACCACCAGCCGGATCGGCTTGGCCGGATACTGAGGCTGGGCGTCAGCCGCGTGCGGCAGCACGGCGGCGATCAGCGCGAGTGCCGCGATGGGGCGAAAAAGTCGATTCATGTTGTCTCCTCGCAATGCGATGTCATGCCCCCGTGTCAGAAGAAGTGCCGCATGCCAATCGCAAACGTCTGCGGATCGGCACCGGCGCTGACACCAAGTTCATTGATGGCGAAGTCGTAAATCGCGTTCTTCTTGTTATTGATGCGGCTGTAGTACGTGAACAGCGCGGTGCGCTTGGACAGCGGGTAGTCGTAGCCCACGGTGAACTGCATGGCGCCGGTTTCCGAGCCGCTGCGGAAGAAGCCGATCGTGTCGGTGGACGACCCCGTACCGTTGGCAGCGAATGCAACGCCCACGCGCACGCTGCCGGGGCCCAGCTTCTGCACCAGCGACGCATAGTAAGCATTGCGCTGCAGGTCGCCCGTATCGGTGCGGTAATGCAGGTGCTCATACAGGGCGGCCAGGCGCGTGCCCGGGAACAGCTGGTAGGCCAGGCCGAACTTCATCGCGTCGTCATTGCGTCCGGCCGCCTGGTAGTGCGAGTGGACTTCATAGGCGGCAGTCGCACTGAGCGGGCCGCGGTTGTAGACCAATGCCGCGGAATAAAGCGCGGGATTGCGCGGCACCGTCGTCTTTTCTTCCGGCAGTCCCCAGCCGAGCCAGACGCTGGCGCCCGCCAGTTCCGGCGAGCGGTATTGCACGATGTTCTTCTGGCGCCGGTCGAATGAACTCGTGTCCTGCACGTTGTCGGAACTCGAGGTCGAGCCGTTGCCCATCAACGCCATGTAGCCGGCCGTGGTCGGGTAGTACGGATCGTAGCCGGCCGTCGACTCGGTGTATGGCGTCTGCCAGTGGCCCATGAACAGCAGCCCGTAGTTGCCCTCCAGACCGATGCGCGAATTGCGGCCAGCGATCTGGCCCTGGCCGGTGTCCAGTGAAACGTTGCTTTCGATCTGCCAGACCGCCTTGAGCGAGCCGCCCAGGTCTTCCACGCCGCGCAATCCGAACACCGAACGGTAGTTGGTCTGCCGCACGGTACTGCCAAGCGTGGTGCCGTCAGTGGCCGTGCTGGCACGCGAATACTCGATGGCCGTGTTAAGCCGGCCGTATATCGTCACGCTGTTTTCCGCCATGGCATCGGGGGCGATGACAGCGGACATCAGGGCCAGGGGGATGACGTGACGTCGCCTGAAAGCGCTCTGCATAGGTGTCTCCTCGTTTTCTTATGGTGGTGACTCGAACTGCAAACGTTTGCTTAAACCACCGAAAAAATCAGGGCTTCGCGGTGGGCGGATACGGCATGGCCAGTAGCAGCATTGCGGGCCGGTTAAACGGATTGCTCACCTGGCGCGCCTCTCCTGGCGCCAGCCGTACCGAATCAAACTGCCCGAGCACGACGCTCTCCGCCGTGGTACGGATGCAGACCTCGCCTTCCAGCACGACGTAGTGCTTTTCGACCGGCGAGGCATCGAGCGAGGTATGCCCGCCCGGCAGGATGACCGACACGCCCATCCAGAGCGCCTCGGAAGGGCCCGCCTCGTGCCCTTGCAAGCGCAGGCAGTGCATGCCTTCATGGTTGGGCGGATGGTAGGCCGGCGCCTGTGCGAATCGGGTCGTGTTCATGGCGTCAGCACCACGCGTTCCGTGGCGCCAAGCAGCACGGCGCGGTAGGCGTCCCTGGCATCGGCCAGCGCATACGTGTAGCCAGGGAGCACCGGGAACGGCTTCAGCGCGCCAGAGGCAAACAGCGGCGCCAGCGTATCGAGAATCGTCGCGCAGGCCACGCTGTCCAGCGCCAGCGTATCCACGCCCACATACGTATGCTGGCCACGATAGAACGCAAAGATGTCGAACGGTACCGGCTTCTCAATCGTCGAGATGAAGATCTGCGCGGCGCCGATTGCCATGGCCAGGTTGGCCTGCTCGAAGTACGGACTGCCCACCGTGTTGTAGACGATATCCACGCCATGTCCGCCGGTTTCGTCGCGGACCACGGCGGAGATGGTTTCCCGGCTGGCATCGATCATGCGCACCGCCGCGCTGGCGTGGCCACGATAGGGCTCGGCGCCGCGTTCGACGGCAAAGACGCGCGCGCCCAGCGCGGTCGCGATCTGGATGGTGGCCTGGCCGACCTTGCCATTGCCGCCGCAGACGAGCACCGTGCTGCCGGCTGTCGGCATGCCCGCGCGACGCAATCCCTCGTAGGCGGTGATGAACGGTACGCCGACGGCGCCGGCTTCCAGCAGGGATAGCGTTTTCGGCTTCTCGCGCACCGCGTCCACGCCAATGCGCAGGTACTTGCCGTGCGTGCCGTCGCGGCGAATCCCCAGCTCGCCGCCGCTGCCCCAGACCTGCCGGCCGATCCACTGGCCGGGCCCGTCTACCACGACGCCAGCGTAATCGCGGCCGGGTGTGCGCGGCCACACGGCATGCGGCATCATGCCGAGCGTTGCCTTGACGTCGCTGGGGTTCACGCCGGCGCTGGCCACGTCGATCACGCACTGGCCGATGCCGGCCTCGGGGCGCGGCGTGTCGATCAACGCTAGTTCAAGGGCATCGATATTGGGGGCTTTCTGACGAACCTGGATGGTATTCATGGTGATGTGGAATGCGGTGAATCGGAAAGAGGAATGGCAGGCGTCAGGCGCCGCGCAGGCCAAGCAGCGTACGAGCCTCCGATGCGGTGGCGATCTCGCCGCCCAGCGACTTGACGATGCCGCGAGCCTTGGCGACCAGCGCGGCGTTGTTCGGCGCTAGCACGCCCTTCTCCAGATAGATGTTGTCCTCAAGCCCAACGCGCACATGGCCGCCGGCCAGCCATGCCTGCGCGACGATCGGGAACTCGGCGCGGCCAATGCCGAATGCGGACCAGTGCGCGCCTTGCGGGAGCATGTTGCGGGCATAGAAGATGGTCTCAGGAGTGGGAGCGAAGCCGTACTTCACGCCCAGCACGAAGGTCCAGAGCCCAGGACCGCCGAGTACGCCTTCGCGCAAGAAATCGAGCGCCATGTTCAGATCGCCGGAATCGAAGATCTCCAGTTCAGGCATGACGCCGGCGCCGCGGATGACACCTGCCATCTTGCGCACGTTGGCCGGTGTGTTGATGACGACGTCCGCGCCGGAGTTCATCGTGTTCAGATCGAGGGAGCAGACGTCCGGGCGCAAGGACGCGATATGTTCGACGCGCTTGAGCGGATGCAGCAGCGTGGTACCCGGCGCGGCCACGCGCGGCTCGTTCTCATCGGGCACGAAGCGGCCGCCGGGCCCGGTGGTCAGGTTGATGATCAGGCTGCGGTTTCGCGCGCGAATGCGATCGATGACATCGGCGTAGTAGTCCAGCAGCATCGAGGGTCGCCCCGTTTCCGGATCCCGCACGTGAATGTGCGCGGCGGCGGCGCCGGCTTCAGCCGCTTCGAGCGCGGCATCGGCAATCTGTGCGGGCGTGATGGGAAGCCCCGGATGCTGTTCCGGCGTGACGATGTTTCCGGTCACCGCGCAGGTGATGATCGTTTTGCGTGCGTGCATGAGTCAGTGGAGAAAGTAATGAGGATGGGGACTTCAACCGAGCTGGCGGCCACCGTCGACAACGATGGTCGTGCCCGTGGCGAAACGCAGCGACGTGGCGCACGCCACGATGGCATCCGCCACGTCCTGCGCCTGGCCGATGCGGCGCAGCGGCGTGGTACTCGCCGCGCGGTCGTTGAAGGTGCTGTCGCGGCCGGGTACGAAGCCCGTGTCGACAACGCCCGGCGAGACATTGAGAACGCGTATTGCCGGTGCCAGCGCGCGCCCGAGCGACATCGCCATGACATCGAGACCGGCCTTCACGGCGCAGTAGGCCACGTTGCTGCCTTGTCCGGTGCGGCCCGCGATGGATCCGACGTTGACGACCAGGCCGTCGCCGTTGGCGCGCAGCAGCGGCGCGAAGGCGCGAATCGCGGCGAACTGGCCGCGCCAGTTGATCGCGAACAGCTCGTCGATCAACGCATCGTCGAGGGCCTCGAGATCGGCATGCGGAATCGCGCGCGTGAAGCCGGAGGTGTTGACGAGAATGTCCGCGCGGCCATAGTGGTGATGAATCTCGTCAGCCAGTTGGCGAAGCGTGGCGCTGTCGCCCACTTGCGCACGGGCCGCCAGGTGATTGCCCGCCGGCAGTGTCGCCACCGCGCTGCTTGCCCGTTCCATGTCGCGCCCGGTCAACACGACACTGGCGCCGATGTCGGCCAGCGCGCGGCCCGCCGCCAGGCCGATGCCACCCGTGCCGCCGATGATCACGGCAACCTTGCCGGAGAGAGAGGAGATAGTCATGGTGTAGTGAGGTCAGGAAGACGATGGGATTTCAGTCGATCGGCGGCTTCGGAAACGTTTGCGCGCCCGGCTCGAGCGTGAAATCGAACGCCAATGTGTAGAACGGCGCAGGCAGGCCGCCCCAGGGGCTGAGGCCGGTTTCAACGCGCCGGAAAGCGCCCACGAGCTGGCGATGCACGCCGAACGTGACATCGGTTTCGAGGATGTCGGAGTCATCGGCAAAGACCTGCGTCACGAGCGTGCGAAAACCCGGCGCAGCCACGATGAAATGAATATGCGCGGGACGGTACGGATGCCGGTTCTGCGCGGCCAGCAGCTTGCCCACGGGGCCACCAGTGGGCACCGGATAGCCGGCGGGCCGCACCGTGCGGAAGTGGTAGCCGCCGTCGGCATTGGTATGGAACGCGCCGCGCAGATTGCGATCGGGCTGCTTCGGGTCCTGGTTGTCGTAAAGGCCGACTGGCGACGCCTGCCAGACCTCCACCATCGCGCCGGCGAGCGGTGAACCGTCGGTGGCACGAACCGTTCCGCTGACGAACAGCGGCAATCCCGGTGCATCGTCCTGCACCACGCAGTCGCCGCAGCCGTAGCGTGGCGCATTGGCGCGATAGAACGGGCCCAGTAGCGCGCCGGGTGTGCGGCCGTCCTTCGTGCTGTTGTTCATCGTGGTGACCAGCGTGGACAGGCCCAGCACATCCGCGGCAAGCACAACTTCGTTGTTGGTGGCGTGTGTGGCGTGGCCAAGCCCGGCGATGAACTCAAGCCCGAGTTCGAATTCCTCGTCGGTAGGCCGGACTTCGCGCAGGAAGTCGTGCAGGTGCGTCACCAGCGCAGCCATCACGGTCCGCAGGCGCGGGCTTTCCGTATTCGCCATCGCCTGCCTGACTACCTCGGTGACTGACCATTCGTTGTCGATCAGGGCCTGCGCGTTGACAGCCCTGCGCGTGGGTTCGGATTGCGGCGTCTCCATACCATCTCCTTTTGCAAACGTTTGCATTATGGATGGTTTCGTCGGAATGGCAAGATCAGGGACGTCGTGGCTGAGTGTCTAAAAAGATACTTCGCAGAAAAATATTTCGGCGAATCAACGGGGTAGGCAGACGAATCCGGTGTAACCCTAGTGAGGCGACGCCTGATCTTCTTGTCAGGCTCGGAGCGGATCGGAGAATCAGCCCGGTGTCGGCTGAGGCGGCAGTGTCGGCATCGGCTCGCAGAGCCATGCCACGGATTGCATGCCAGGGACGCTAAGCGTCGCCGTCGTCGTGTCAAAGCGGCGACCGGCGAGCGAGAAAGACCCCATATGGGTCGATGCCATGCTTTGCGCCTGATCGGTACTGGCCCATTCCGCACGAATCCGCAGATTCCGGATCAGCACGCACACCACCGCGACCGCTGCCAGCGGCGCACCGTCTTCGGGATTGTCGCCCGACGACAGCTCGCCTTTGTCGAAAGACTGCACGAACCAGTTGCCGAGATGGAGGAACGCAGCGGACAGCCAGGGACGCCGCAAATGGACAAGGCAAACCTCGACGTCCAGACTGAAACTGCGCGATGTCACTTCGACGCCGCCCGCGAATTGCAGGTCCGAGGTACGCACCGCCGCGGCGATGTGCCGAAGCGGACGGTCGCCCGGACCCAGCGCGCTGGCCGGAATTCTCCGTCTCGCCTGGCCCAGCATGACCGCCTCCGCCCGCCGCGCCCGCACAAGCGCCGGAGGGAGTTCAATAGCCGCCCGAGGCGGGGAAACGGGCGCACCGTCATCGTGGTCGGCCGCAATCGCCACGACCGCGTTCCTCAGCATTGCCTCGTCAGCGAAATGTGTATTGGCAAATGGCCTGTCGGCTGCAGCCTCGGCGAGGCTGAGATTCGCGGCGGATCGGAGCGCCGTCATGCTCCCGGTGGTAACCGGCTCGGCGAGCAAGTCGGTGAACTGCGGATCGATGGGCCGGAACATCAGGTGAAAAGGCGAAATCGGTCCGCCGCCGGGATGTGGCCCGCCATGGGACGGCGCGGGTGCGGGCGCGGGCGCCGGCGCCGGCGCCGGCGGTGCCTGTCCGAGCGACATTGCCGACCAATTCTCGTCCCGGGTCTGATCGAACCAATTGTCGGGCACCGCGTGCGTCGGGTGGAACGTATCGAAGCCGGGCGGCAGTGTCGATCCGATCGAGATATCGAATTCCGCCGTGGCCTCGCTCTTGATCGCGCCCAGCAATTCCGTGTCCACGGCACTGACCGGCGAGGCGCCGTGCAGCAACATGCCATACAGATCGTCCACCTCGTTGATCGTGGGCAAGAAGACTTCACCCGCGATCCGCGGCGCAACATTGCAGTGATGCGACATGAACTCCATTGCGCGGAGCGGAAAATACTCCCCGCCGCTGCCGGTCCGGAAACCGTCGTCAGGAAGCGGCGTTCCAAGCGCGAAGCAGAGACGAGGCGAGTTGGGCAAGGCCTCGGCGGACAGCCCGAGCCGGTCGCGCAGCGAATCGCGGAAGAGCGTCGTCAACTCGGCAAAGTCGCTCGCCATGTCAGGTCAGCCTCCGCCCAGTTGCGGATCGTCCTCGGGCGGCGATGCCTGCACGATATCGCTCAGGAAGCCGACGATCTGCGCCCCTCGGATCGAGAGCGTCTGTCCGTCAAAGGTCGCGCCGAACTGTCTTGTCGCAGATTGGCTGCTGAAGCTGTTCGACTGGCTGGATGCGTCGAACGAGTCGGCGCTGCCTCGTCCGCCAAAGTTCACGAAGCCCAGGCAGACGCCGCCCATGCCTGACGTGCTGCTGGTGTCCGTTTCCGCGCTTATCGCGTTTGATCCATAAAATCTCGACAGGACCTCGCTGTCGCTTCCCCAGGAGACAGCGCTGATCGAGACATTCTTGATCACCAGAAACTGCTGCGGGATCATCGGCAACAGCTTGTCCGTGCCGACCCCGCCATCGATCGTGCCGTCGCTGATCGTATTCTTCCTGTTGTTCACCAGGAACCAGTTCTTCATATAGAACAGGTCCGATACGAGCCATGGCCGCAGGATCGTACACATTGCATATTGCATGCTGATCGAGAGCCCGGTGGCGCTGTTGCTGAAGACATTATGGAAGGTGGCCTCCGACGTATCCTGAAACGAGCTGGATGCGCTCGACTGGCTATGGCTGCCACCAAATGCCATGAACCCGAGCGAGAATCCGCCTCCTCCGCTCGCTGACGAGGCGTGGGACTCCCAGGAACTCGACGATGCCGTGGTCAGGTTCGAGCTTTCGGCGGACCGAACCATCGACTGGCTCACCGTGAGACCGGTAAAGCCCGTGTCATCGTCCGGATCGCACCAGTTCGACGGCAGGACGAAGGAATAGGCCATCGCACTCGGAACAATGCCAGCCAGGCTCAACTGCCAGTCGTCGAAATTGCTCTTCGCCTCGCTAATCATCCGCTCCTCGAACGGGGCGCCGATCGAGTTGAGTGTCGCGAGCGCCCGCTCCACTTCCTCGCCGCCTTCGGCCACGAAATCCTCTCGCGCCGCCCGCACCGCAATCCGAAGCGGCTCGCTTGTAATGGGAAAGGTCGCTTGCAGGACCGGATCGATCTGCGCGGCGGCAAACGCCGCGCCAAAAGCCGCCTTTGTCGTCCCGACATTTATCAGGTTGATGCGATAACGCTTGAACTGCTCGGTCCTCTGTGTGATTACCGGCTTGCCGTCGACGAAGACATAGAGCACCTTCTTTGCATTGTCGATTCGCTGCTGGATATCCGGGGAGATCGCAGCAACCGATTTCGGCTGCATGCTGCCGATAAGGTTCTCGTAGGCAATCTCGAGGCTGCGCCCTGTCGGAAATTCACGATAGAGCCCATCCTTGGACACCTGCAGCATGGTGCGGCAGAGCAGCGATGTCTTGAACGCGGCGGCGATCGATTTTCTAACCTGCGCACTGATTTGCTGCGGCGTGACGTCCTTGAGACTTTCCTTGACCGTAGTGTCGAGCTGCGGGATAAATGGATTCCCATAATCCTCGAACAATACCGGCATTCCCATGACAAGCTGCGAGAACAATCCCGTCCCCATGGTCCCGGGACCGGCTTGGGTACCCTGCTTCTTTATGGTTTCAATAAGGCCGGAGAATATAGCCTGAACAGCGGCTCCAGGTTCGCCTGACATTGCGTACTCCTAAATCATCGAATTCCCGGGATAATCCGTCGGATCGAAGTCATGAAACACGATCTAACTGCTTGCGTCGACGATGCGCATGCCTCCCGATTGATCCGTGCGCCATGCCAGAACAAGCCACTCCGGGCGCTCCATCCCGCGCGCTGCCGCAGCGGCAGCATCCTGGGAACGGAAAATCGGGGTCATGCGCAGCTCGCAGCCAGCGGCTTGCAGGTCCACGCCGCCGCCGATGAAGAGCTCCATCGAGGCGGTAATCCCAAGTTCCTGAAGGCCGGCTTGCAGGCGCTGCCCCGCCTCGGAAAGCGCGGCCCGGGGATCGTCCGAGAATGTCTCCAGGGCGATGGAGAGATTGACGATCGCGATAATGCCCTCGAACAATATGCCTGCCACATGAACGCCGGTCAGAAGGATGCCGCCAACAGTGAAGCCGCCCTCTGCAATAAAATCGCCGGCAAAGTGGACGAGCGACGGTGGTTCGACATTCAGATCGATACATTGATCCGTTGTCGGCCATCCCTCGATTGCCGCATGCTGACCGGCAACCGTGCCCATCTCGAATGCAGGCAAATCCTCAATGGGTAAATCGGCGGGTGCCGAGACAGAAAATTCCGGACCCTGAAAACCGACCAGGAAACCAGACGCCCAGCTACGTGACTGTGGCCCTTCCACCTGAGGCGGGGTGAGGAATGGATTCTCCATCATCATTCTCTCCTCCCCTATCCTTCATGGTTTCGCTCTCTGGAACAGCAAGAATATGAATGCTCCCCGCCGCGTATCCCAGTCTAGGGCACGGATGGATTCTCGCAAGGCATCTTTTGGGGTCCGGAATTGCAGATCTACAATATTAGCCGCCGTACTTACTGATTTAATTATCGTCTAATATCCAAACCCTTACACTTCAATCGATTTAATACCTATTACGAGTCACGCAAACCGAAATGATGCCAAATGACTGGGCATCCTAAGCCATTCGCCGTTTCGTTCCTGTAACACGTGCCGCGTCAGCCAGGTGCGATTCGAGCGAACGGTCGATGTCCGAATAGGCGGCCGGCACCGACGAACAACAGCGCGACACCAAGATTCCACAACAAGACCATCGCGCTGGCGTCCAGCGGATGAATGAGTAGCAGGCTCGTTGCCGCCATCGCGGCAACGGCAAGGCCCGCACACATCGCCACCGGCACAGGCGAGAGGCGGGCCACATAGCGCAGCATGGCCGTCAAGGCAATGGACAGCGGCGTGCTGACCACCACCAGCGTCGCAAAGCAGCGCGCGGTTTCGCCGGGCGATATGCCTTCCGGCCCGATCTCTACCCAGTTCGTCAGGCAGCCATAGCCGATCGAGCCCATCCAGATGGCCAGGGCGGGTATCGGCAGCAGCAACCACCGGCGCGAGCGGCCCGGTATGCTGGCGATGAACGCGGCCGTCGCGGCCAGGGCGCCGGTCGCGATAGCGGCCGCAACGCTAGTGATGAAGACAGGCTGTTGCAGCTTCAGCGCCAAGTCCGGCCGCACGCCGTGAACGAGCGCGACCAGCGCCAGCAACGCGGCCGCCAGCAGCAGCCAGCACATCACCCGCACCAGGGGCCGGTGCAATCGCCGAACCGGCGTGGCGTCAGCCACCAGCGAGTCGATCAGGTCTGGGGTGTCTCTCACGGTTTGCTACCTTGCGATTCGAACAGTTTGCGCAGCGTTTTCAAGGCGCGGTGGGTGGCCACTTTCAGCGCGCTGACAGACATCCCGCTGACGGCGGCGGCCTCTTTCAATGACATCTCTTCCAGCTTCAGCATGCGCAGCGCCTCACGCTGTCCGGCAGGCAGACGCTCCACCGCGTCGCGCACCGCGCGCGCGTCCATTGCCCTTTCCTGGAGGTTCGCACCAGTGTCGGAAATGGTTTCCTGTTCCGTGTCGAGCGGTGTTTCGTGCGAACTGGTGCGTCCCCGGCGGCGCAGGCCATCGATGATGCGCCGGTTGGCGATGGCAACCAGCCACGGACCGAACGGGCGTGCCGGGTCGTACGTGTGGCGCACCGCGTGAATCGTGAGCAGCACATCCTGCACGGTGTCCTCGATGTCGCCGCGGTTCCGCACCTGCCGCACCGCCAGCGCGCGGATGTACGGCGTGATGCCTTCGAGCAGGCGCCGGTACGCCTCGCGGTCGCCGCCCTGTGAGCGGGCCATCATGGCCGACCAGTCCGGCGTGCCATCGGGGCGGCGCGCTGGCTCGGGCAGGCGGCCGGGGGCAGCCGCATCCTGCCTGGCGTCTGCGAGACCAGGGTTGCCGCTTGCACAGGGGCCGGAACGGTCCGCTTGGGAAGACATGCCTGAATTCTGCTTCATGGAGAGCCGCCTGTCGCGCAAATTAATTTTTCGGGGATGCGTAACCTTTGGTCGCATGGGGCCGAATTTCCTTACACGGCTCCGGAACCGGGGCCGCAACCGTCAGGAGAAAGCAAGATGAACAAACATGTTTTGGCTGCATCCACCTTGTCGTCAGCCCTGGGGCTCGCGCTTGCCATGGTCGCCGTGCCCGCACAGGCGCAAGCCATGAAGGACATGAGCACGATGCCGCAAGTCGTGAAGGACAACATGGCGCGGATGGAAAAGAACAAGCTGGAGAAGTGCTACGGCATCAATGCGGCGGCAAAGAACGACTGCGCGGAAGGCGCGCATTCCTGCGCGGGGCAAGCCACCCAGGCACGCGATGGCAAATCGTTCGTGCTGCTGCCCGCCGGCGACTGCGGCAAGATCCAGGGCGGCAAGCTGAAGGCTTCCTGAGATAGGAGACGCATCATGTCTGCCGCGGCTGTCGCCCATCCACGCGGGCCAGGCCCGATCCCGCCGCGCGCCGGGGTCGGGCTGCGCTTCCGCCATCATCAAGCGGTGGTGGCGGAGCGCCCGGCCATTGCGTGGTTCGAGGTACATACTGAAAACTACATGGGCGGTGGCCGCACGCCGGCCGGCCTGGAGGCCATTCGCCGCAACTACGCCGTGTCGCTTCACGGCGTAGGCCTGTCCCTGGGCAGTGCCGACGGGCTGGACCTGGCCCATCTGGCACGCGTGCGCGAGGTGGTCGAACGGGTGGAACCCGGGCTCGTATCGGAGCACCTGTCCTGGAGCATTACCGGCGGCACGTATCTTGCCGATCTGCTGCCGTTGCCGATGACCGAGGAGGCCCTGTCGGTGGTGTGCCGGCATGTCGATCAGGTCCAGGGCGCGCTGCGGCGCCGCATCCTGGTCGAGAACCCTTCCACCTACCTGCAGTTCGGCCACTCGACCATACCCGAATGGGAATTCCTTGCCGAAGTGGCGCGTCGCACCGGGTGCGGCATCCTGTGTGACGTCAACAATATCTATGTCAGCGCCAGCAATCACGGATGGGATGCCATGACATATCTGCATGCGCTTCCGCCAGCGGCCATTGGCGAAATCCATCTGGCCGGCCACAGCGTGCGGCAAGTCGGGCCGGGGCAGATCCTGCGCATCGACGATCATGGCTCGCGCGTGGCACCGGCGGTGTGGGCACTCTACGAGGCGGCGCTTGAGCTGTTCGGCCCGGTGCCGACGCTGATCGAATGGGATACGGACGTGCCGCCGCTTGATGTGCTGATGGACGAAGCGCGCCTCGCGGAGGCAACACTGGAGAGGCGGCAGCATGCAATCCGATCAGCCCTCGCTGCTTGACCTGCAGCGCGCGTTCGCCCAGGCGCTGGGGAATGCCGGCGCCGGCGAGGCGTCGGCGCACGTGATCGAGAACGGGCTGACGCCCCAGGCGCGGCTCGGCATCTACCGGAATACGGCCACCGCCACGCTCGTGGGCGCGCTGCGCCTGTCTTATCCGGCCGTCCAGGCCCTGGTGGGCCCCGAGTTCTTCGAAGGCGCGGCCCGGCTGTTCATCGAGCGGATTCCGCCGCAGGGCGCGTGGCTGGATGCATACGGCGAGGCGTTTCCGGAGTTCCTCGCACGCCTGCCCGAGGCGGCCGAGATCGACTACCTGGCTGACGTCGCCCGCCTGGAGTGGGCCGTGGGCACAGTCTTGCACGCGCCGGACGCCGCGCCGCTCGATCTGCGCGATCTACGCCACCGCGCGGAACCGGACGTCTCCGCAGGCGGCGATGTGTATTTCGGCCCACATCCCGCGGTGCGCCTGGTGCATGCCGAATTTCCCGTCGATGCCATCTGGCGGGCGGTGTTGAATCGCGACGACGACGCCCTGGCACGCATCGACCCCGCCGCGGGCCCGGTCTGGCTGCTTGTGCGCCGCGCATCGGACGGCATCGAGGTCGACCGGATCAGCGCGTGGCAATGGCAATTCACGGCGGCGTTGCTGGCTGGGCATCCCCTGCACATCGCGCTTGGCCCGACGCCGCCGGCTGACGCGCACGCCTGGCTGGCCACGCTGTTGTCGGTCGGCTGCTTTGCCGGCTTCGGCCTGACCCAGGACTCTGCCTTACCCATCCCGGAACGCTCGTTATGACACACGCCACGCCTTCCTCTCACGCCCCCCTCACGCTTGCCGCGCGCGCGCAGCGCGTGGTGGATTGGCTCGATCGCATGCCGTACACGGCCCTGGCCATTCCGTTGCGGCTCGCGGTCGCCACCGTCTTCTGGAATTCGGCCATGACCAAGCTGGCGAACTGGGCGACGGCGGTGGAACTGTTTCGGGAGGAGTACCGGCTGCCGCTGCTGCCGCCCGAACTGGCCGCCTATCTGGCGGTATCCGTAGAACTGACGGCACCGGTGCTGCTGGTGCTCGGCCTGGCAACCCGCCCCATGGCGCTGATACTGCTTGGCATGATCACGGTGATCCAGCTGTTCGTCTATCCGCAGGCATGGCCCACGCATATCCAGTGGGCCGCGATGCTGCTGGTACTGCTGGCGCGAGGAGCCGGGGCGCTCTCGGTTGACTGGCTGATTCGCCGGCGTTTCACGGCCGCTTCGGAGCACTGAACCGCGTGGACGGGAAGCGGGGGCGCTTCCCGTCCACACAGCGCCCCATGTCCGACGGCGCCGATTGTCAGAAGATGGTCTTCATCCCGATCATGACGCCAAACTGGTTGCCACCCGGCGTGGGGTTGGAACCCGCCGCCGCCGAACTGACCGAGTAGTTCAGCGTGCCGCGGTTGTCGATATAGCCAACCGTGCCGTAGACCATGGTTCGCTTGGAGAACGCATAGTTCCCGCGCGCCGCGAACAGCCATGCCTTGTTGCCGCTGTCGTGGAAGCGCAGGTGAAACGCCTCGGCGTCCACGCTGAAGGCTTGCGTGACCGGATACGACAGGCCGCCAAAGTACAGGTCGCTACGGGGCGTGGCGCTCGCGCGGTTGTCGCGGCGGATCCACCCGGCGCCGACCTTCGCCTTGCCGATCATGGCGTACCCGTTCACCGTCAGGCGGTCGTCATGCAGCGCGCTGCTGGTCAGACCGGCGAATGCCCCCGGCCCGCCACGTAGCGAATCGTAAGTCACATTCGCACTCCACTGCGCGGTCTCGTAGCGCAGCATCGCCGACCATTCGCGGCACTGGCGGCTGTCCGCAGGGTTCTCGCCCGCGCAGTTGGTGCCGGACGGACTCGGGCCGGCGTTGACGCTATCCCGGCCGAAGCTGTACGTGCCACCGACGGTGAAGCCGCCGAACGTGCCCTTGTACGCCACGGCGTTGTCCGTGCGGGCATTGGGGATGTAGCTGTCGAGCGAGCCCGAGCTGAAGGTATTGGGCCCAAGGATGTCGGAATCGAGGGTCGACCAGAACAGCATCGTGTACTGGCGGCCGAGCGAGAGCTGGCCCCACTGCCCCGACAGACCGACCCATGCCTGGCGACCGAACAACCGGCCACCCTGGTTGTTGACGCCACTGTCGGGCGCGAAGCCGGACTCGAGCACGAACTGCGATTTCAGCCCGCCGCCGAGATCCTCGGTGCCGCGCAGGCCCCAGCGGGACGGCACGGTGCCGGACAGGTTCGGCATCCGCACGACGCTGTCGTGGGCACTGCCGACGCGGTTGACGAACTCGACGCCGGTGTCGACGACACCGTACAGCGTGACGGATTGCGCGCAGAGCGACGATGAGGCGAGCGCGAGCGCGCCTGCCATGGCGGCATGACGAATCATGGATATCTCCCGGATTATTGTTATGGGTACTGCGGATCAGCGGGCCGAAGACGGCACCGATGGGGCGGCGCGCCGCGCGGCGCGGGCCTCGCCAGCCAATGCCACGGCGAACAACACGCCCGCCAGCAGCATCGGCGCGGCCAGCACGGCCGAGTACGCCGTGCGCGACCAGCCGGCGGCGATCAACAGGCCCGCCAGATACGGCCCGATGGTGCCGCCGAGCCGGCCAAAACCCAGTGCCAGGCCCGTGCCGGTGGCACGGACTTGCGGCGGAAACACGCGTGGCGCCAGCGCATAGAGGCAGACCACGGCACCGTTCATGAAGAAGCCGATCAGCGCCGCCATGGCGATCAGGTTGGCGGTGCTCGGCGAGATCAACGTAAAGACGACCACACTGGCAAAGCACAGGCTGAAATAGGTAATCGCCATGCGCTTCAGGCCGTAGCGTGCGGTCAGCCAGCCCAGCGCCACTCCGCCGACCACACCCGAGAGATTCATCACCACGGAGCCCGAGATGCCGCTCTCCACGGTGAGCCCCATGTCGACCAGCATCTTGGGCGTCCAGCTCAACAGAAAGTAGAACGTGAGCATCACCAGCATGAAGGCGGCCGAGGCGATGACCGTGCTGCGGCGTTGCGTGCCGCGCAGCAACTCGCCAAAGACACGCTGCGCTGCCGCGGCGCGCTGAGGCGGCAACGCGGCCAACGCGGTCTGGCCCAGCCGGCCGAGGATGCGGTTGATCTTGTCCAGCGCCCCGGCCGGGCGGCGCGCCGCCAGGAAATCGAGCGACTCGGGCAGCATGGCCAGCGCCACCGGGAACATCGCCATCGACAGCACGCCGCCCGCGAGGAAGACCGAGCGCCAGCCGTGATGCGTCACGAGGTACACCGCGGCAAGACCGCCAAGCGTGGCCCCCACCGAGTAGCCCACCGTCATCATGCTGATGCTGAGGTCGCGCCGGCGCGCCGACGAGTATTCGGCCACCAGCGTGTTGATGCTCGGCAGCACCCCGCCGATACCCAGGCCAGTGACGAAGCGCAGCAGGCCCAGCTGGGTCACGTCATGGGCGAACGCGGAGGCGATCATGCCCACGCTGAGCAGCACCAGACAGGCGAGTACCGTGGGGCGCCGCCCGGCGCGGTCCGCCACCGGCGCAATGGTCAGCGAGCCGATCGCCATGCCGGCCAGGCTGGCGCTGAACAGCACGCCGAGTTCCGTCGGCTTGAGGCCCCAATCCTTGGCGATGGACGGCGCGGTCAGCGCCAGCGCCAGCACGTCAAAGCCGTCGAGCATGTTGATTGCCACACAGATGGCCACGGCGGCAATCTGGAACCACGACATGTCGCGGTCGGGGATCAGTGCGTCGAGCCTGGACGCACCTTGGGCGGTGTTGGATTGCATGGTTTGTCTCCCGTTGTATTGTGTCGGCCTGTCTGGGCAGGCGCTTCCGTTGCCACGCCTAGGCGGCGTAGAGCCAGTTCACCGGCGTGTAGTCGTCGGCCTGGCGGCCGGCCAGCAGCGTGTTGCGCACGCCGGCGCCCACGCGCTCCATGTGGATGATGTCGCCGAAGATCCGCGCCGTATGCTGGACCCGCGCCGTGCGTGCGCGGCGCACGCTGGCATAGGATTCGAGCGCGGCGCAGGCGTCGCCTTCATGCGTGGTGAGCGCATCCGCCAGCGCGCAGGCATCCTCCAGCGCCTGCGCCGCGCCTTGCGCAAGGTATTGCAGCATCGGATGGGCGGCGTCCCCCAGCAGCGCGATGCGGCCACGGGTCCATTGCTGGATCGGCGCGCGGTCAAAAAGCGGCCAGCGGCGGTTGGTGGCGATCATGGTCAGCGCATCCTTCACCTCGGTGCAGGCGTCCGCGAACCGGCTGGCCATTTCCTCCTGGGTTCCCCAGTTGTCGTGGTCGGGGCTGTAGATGTCGCTGCGGAAGACGGCAACCTGGTTGTACAGCTCGCCGCGCCGCACCGGATACTGCACCAGGTGCATGTCCGGACCGGTCCACATCATCACGTTGTCGCTACCGGCGTGGGACGACATCCGGTCCATCGGGATCGTGCCACGATAGGCCACGTAGTGCGAGCAGATGGGCTCCCCCGGGCCGGCCAGCACGCCGCGCACGGCGGAGCGCAAGCCATCGGCGCCGATGAGCAGGTCGCACCGGTAGACCGAGCCATCGGCGCAACGCGCCTCGGCCACGTCGCCGTGGTCGGCCACACCCACGACGTGCCGGCGCGTTTCCAGCGAGATCCGCGGGTGCTCACGGCAGGCGTTGAGCAGCGCGTCCAGCAGATCGCTGCGATGCATCACGATGTAGGGATAGCCGTAGCGCGACTGGAACGGCTCGCCCAGGTCCATCGCCGTCACCTGGGTTCCGCTCAGCGCGTCCATCCAGACCAGCCGCTGCGGGAACACCGCCGTCTTGCGCACGCTGTCCAGCACGCCCAGCCGGTCCAGCGCACGCGAGGCATTGGGCGCAAGCTGAAGCCCCGCGCCGACTTCGGCGAACGCTTCGGCCCGCTCGATCACGTGGACCCGCTGGCCCTGGCGAGCCAGGGCCAGTGCGGCGGCCAGTCCGCCGATGCCACCGCCCACGACCAATGTGGAAACCGTCTTGATATCACTCATAGTCTCTTCCGTCTGCTGCCTTGTCATTCCCGTCTTCAGGCCGCGCGCACGCGCACGTCCATCTGGCCGAGCTTGTCGATACGCGCGCTGATCACGTCGCCCGGCACCACGGGGCCTACGCCGTCCGGCGTGCCGGTGAAGATCACGTCGCCAGGCAGCAGCGTGTAGTAGCTGGAGGCCCAGCAGATCAGTTGCGGAATGCCGATGACAAGGTCGCGCGTATTGGCACGCTGGCGGAGCTCGCCATTGACGTGCAGTTCGATGTCGAGGTTTGCCGGATCGGGCACCTCGTCGGCGGTGGTCAGCCACGGGCCGAGCACGGAGTAGCTGTCGATCGACTTGCGCAGCGAACGCTCCTCGGGGCCGCGCACGGTCATGTCCAGCCCGATGGCGTAGCCGGCCACGTAGTCGAGCGCGGACGCCACCGGCACGCGATCCGCCGTCTTGCCGATGACCACGGCCAGTTCCAGCTCGTGGTCGTTGCGGCGGTCCAGGTGGCGCAGCGCCACGCCGTCGCCCGGCCCCACCAGCGAGCTGCTGGCCTTGAGGAACAGGCCGACTTCCTCGATGCGCTTGAGGTGGTGGGCGTGGAACGTGGCGGGATCACCCTGCGCCTCCGCCATGTGCTTCAGGTAGTTGACCGGGGCGGCAGGCAGCTTGCTGGCATAGCTCACCGGGCTGTTCAGCGTCACCGAAGCCAGCGGTAGCCGCTTCGCGTTGGGGGCCAGATCCAGGGCCGCCTGCATCACGCGGGGCAGCGCCGCGATCAGCGGATCGGCCTGCGGCACCGGCCAGCGGTGCGTGGGAAGGACCTCAAGAGCGGCGGAGATGTCGAGGATCTCATCGCCCTGGACGAGGCCGAGCTTGTCATGGTTGAAGCGGGAAATGCGCATGTGACTCCGATAACTTCAGTACTTTTGGGGGAGGGGTACCGCTCAGGCGAACTTCCGTTCCTGGAAGAAGCCGAGCTTGCGATGAAGGGGTTCGTCGTCGATCCGCAGCAGGAAGCCCGGACCGCCGTGAATCTCGGCGCGGTGGGCGAGGTCGGCAAATGCCGGAGCGGTGAAGGTGTCGCCGGCGCTCCACGAGAACGGCTTGCCGTCCACGGTGGTCTCGCCACTGCCTTCGATCACGTGGAACACGGCGCCGGGCGAGCGCTGCATCGGCGACAGCGTGCGGCCGGCGGGCAGCAGCATCGCGGTAAAGCCCATGATCGGCAGGCAGCTTTCGCCCGTTTCCGGATTGACGTAGGCGACTTCGATGGGCGCCCCCGCCGGCGCATGGCGCGCGAGATCGAGCAACGCGGCCCGGGTGCGTTGCCAGGGAAAGCGCAGCATCGGATAAGGATTGGGGCGGCGCAGTGCGGCGGGCACGGACAGGCCATCCCGCAGCAGGCGGCTCTGGAGGGACGCCAGGGCGTCCTCGACGTTGCAGCCCGGCGTGGCGGCCTCCGCATAGGACGCTTCCACGGCGGTGAAGACCGGCAGGTCGAGCACGTCGAGCCAGGTGAATGGCCCCGTGCCGTGGTGACCGTGATCATGCCACTGGCCTGACGGTGTGAGGATCACGTCGCCGCGCTCCATCTCGCAGCGCTGGCCGTTTACGACCGTGAAGCCGCCGTTGCCTTCGATGACCACACGCGCGGCGCTCGGAGAGTGCCGGTGGGTCGGCGCGGTCTCGCCGGGCAGGATCAGCTGGATGCCGGCATAGATGCCGCCGGTCGCCTGCATGGCGGTCGGCCCGCGGCCGGGATCGCTCAGCACCAGCACGCGCCGTTCGGCCTTCTCCACCGGCACCTGCTCGCCGGCCTGCAGCAGCAGCGGGCGAATGTCCCGATAGCGCCAGTGGTTGGCCCGGGTCAGCCCCGCCGGCCGTCCATGCGGCAGGGCGCCGGAGAGATGCTCCCAGAGCGGCGTGAGGCCGGCACTGGCCAACTGTTCCCGATACGCGGCGGAAAGCCCCGTTGTCTCATGCATGTCCAGATCCTCGGTGTTTGGGGGCTGTCACCACCCCGTCAATCAATCACCGATATGATAGTCACAATACTGACTATCAGTACTGGGGTTAACCTGAGGTACCATGTGGCTCGACTCAGAACGCCACGCGCACGCCCATGACAGACCACGACCTCGAAGCGATCCTGTACAACAAGCCGGGGCACCTGATTCGCCGGCTGCAGCAGATCGCGACCACGGTATTTCTCGAGGAGACCGCCGAGTACGACACCACCCCGGTGCAGTACGGCGCGCTGGCTGCCATCCGGGCCCATCCGGGCATCGACCAGTTGCGCGTGGCGCAGGCGATCGGCTTCGACCGGAACACGATTTCCGGCGTGGTGGAACGGCTGGAGATCAAGGGTCTGATATCGCGCTCGACCGGTACGGACCGGCGTACCAAGCTGCTCTATCTGACGGCGGAGGGAGAGGCGCTGCTGGCCCAGATGTACCCGGCCACCGAGCGCGCGCAGGACCGCATGCTGACCGGCCTCAACAAGACGGAAAGGCTTGCCTTCGTCAGCATGCTGAAGCGGCTTGTCGATGCGAACAACGATGTCAGCCGCGTGCCGGTGTCGGCGCCAGGACGACGCGACTGACATCGCCGGTGTCGCGTCTGGCGGCCGGCACTAGCCAGTGACGTTGAGATCGAGCACGCCGCTACGGCAGGTCAAGAAATCGGTTCTTCGCCGATCTGCGGGAGGCTGGAAGCCCCGACTTACGCCAGACGCGGCCTGCATTGATGGTTGTCTTGTCAGTGTTGTTCCGTCGGCTGGCCGGGCTCCATCGAAACTCTATCGAGAAACTGGGCGACCTCTGGGTCACGAATCTTCAGATCCAGCTTTCCATCCTTCGCTCCTTCGAGATACCCCCTGCACAACAACGGCGACCTGTGAAGTTTGTAGGGCATTAGTCACGGCCGCTATACTTCGCGGGTTACCCGCTTTTGATCACCACCGTGAAAAGTCTGCCCGACCATGCGTCACCCCACGCCGCTCGTTATGATTTCACCGAGCAGGTTGGACATCTGCTTCGCCGCGCCTATCAGCGTCACGTGGCCATATTTCAGCAGACCATTCCAGACTCACAGCTGACGGCTGGCCAGTTCGTCATCATGTGTGCTATCCAGGCACAAGGGTCTTGCTCGCTAAGCGAAATCGCGCGCGCCACGGCCATTGACCAGGCCACTGTGCGTGGCATCATCGAACGGCTGAAGTCTCGTGAACTCATTGCGGTCTCCCACGACGCGCGCGACCGCCGCAAAGTCGTGGTGCTGCTAGCCCCCGCCGGCGAAGCCCTGATCAACGAGGTGGTGCCGTTCGCGCAGGACATCACGGAGCGGACCATGGGAGGCCTGAACCCGGCCGAACGTGTGGCTCTGGTCTACCTGCTCAGGAAGATGAGCGAAGTGGACGACGACGCGCCGGTCGAAGGCGCCGATACCGACAGCCCAGTCTAGAACGCAGGCATCGTCCCACCCCCAAAGCCCGTAGTTCCCCCCGCTCCCGAAATGCGGCCGAAAGGTCGCAGCCTCGCCCCTCCTCCTACAGACCTTCCTGTGCGCGTCACGCCGATGCCAGCGCAGCGACGCACGCCTGGCGCACGACTTCCGGCGTGAACGGCGCGTGCGTCAGGCGCACGCCCGTGGCATCGAACAGGGCATTGGCAATCGCCGGCGCACCGGGCAGCGAGGCCGATTCGCCCGCGCCAAGCGGGCTTTCCGTCTGCCGCGGCATCAGCAGCACGTCGATGGCCGGCAGGTCCGGAAACGCTGCAATCGGATAGCTGCCCCACTCCCGGCTCGCCACGCCGGTACCGTCGAAGCGGACCTGTTCGCGCAGCACGCGGCTCAGGCTTTGCACCACATTGCCGTGGACCTGATGGCGGACCCCGTCGGGATTCACCATCATGCCGGCATCCTGCCCCACGTGCAGCCGTGTCACGCGGACGTTGCCGGTTTGCGGATCGACCTCGACGTCGACGATCCAGGCGGCCCACGCCGCCCCGAAACCCGGAAACTTGCTGTGGATGTAGCGGGCATAGGCCATGCCGCGGCCGTGCAGCAGGCCATTGGCGTCGGGCTTGCCCCGTGCGCCCCGCAGACCTTCGCGCCATCCGGCGGCCTGCGCCAGCGCCACGAGCAGTTCGCGCGCGCGGGTGTCGGGAAGATGGCGCAAGCGGAATGCCAGCGGGTCCGCGCCGCACATGCTCGCCAGTTCGTCGATGAACGATTCGTGCGCAAAGGTATTGGGTAGCGCCGACACGCCGCGCAGCCAGGAGGCCCGCGCAATGGCAGGGGTGTCATCGCAGGCGACGTGGCGCGCCGCATAGCCATATGCCGGCACCGCCGTACGATCGCCCATTTCGAGCATACGCGGCGCCGACGGTACGCGGCCCGTCAGCAACAGCGCCAGAATGGGAGCATCGTTCGACGGATAGCGTGACACGAAGTCATAGCCGGTCAACGTGCCATCGGCGGACGCACCGCCACGCACGTCCATCAGCTGCGCGGCGCCTTTCGGCTCCCACAGATGTTCCTGCTCGCGCGTCAGTTGCACGCGCACGGGGCGGCCGACGGCGCGCGACAGCAACACCGCGTCCGCACAGACATCGTCGGCGCAATTGCGCCCATAACAGCCAGCGGCCTCCATCCGGACGATCTCGATGGCCCCTTCGTCGAGGCCGCTGAGTCGCGCCATGTCGATCCGCAGCACATGGGGATTCTGCGTACCGGACCAGACGATCAGGCGGTCGTCGTGCCAGTCCGCCACGGCACAGGACGGGCCGATCGATCCGTGCATCTGGTATGGCCACACATAGGTCCGGGTCAGGCGATGGGCGCCGTCGGCCAGCGCGGCCTGCACATCGCCAGTCTCGAGCAGTTCCCGCCGTCGGGCCGGTGCGGCGCGCAAGGCGGCTTCCGGCGCGTTGAGATCCGGCAGTGCCGGCACCGGCCTCCAGCGCACCTTGAGACGCCGTGCCGCCTCGATGGCCTGCTCCTCGCGCTCGGCCACCACGCCGATGAAGTCGCCCTCGACCACCACGCGCACCACGCCAGCCACGTTGGCGATCGACGATTCGTCCACCGCGATCAGGCTGGTGCCGACGAATTCGCCGCTGTCGCGTCCCGCATAGGGCGGACGCACGACCCGCCCGTGCAGCATGCCCGGCACGCGCACGTCATGGACGAACGTCAGCTCGCCGGTGGCCTTGGCGGGGATATCGACGCGCGGCGCGCTACGCCCGACCACGCGGTATTGCTCCACGGGCCTGGTCTTGACGTCGTCGGCCAGCGTCAGCTGTACCTGTTCGCCTGCCAGCAGTTTGGCCACGTCGACGTGCGCGGCGTCGCCGGCCCGTGCCGCTAGCCAGGCGCGCGCCTGTGCCGCGGCGCGCCGCAGCGGCAGCGCCGAGATCTGGATCGACGCGCTGGCGATGGTCGGCCCCTGGTTCGGCGTGGCTTCCGTATGGCCGAGCACCATCGTCACTTGCGCGGGCTCGACCTCGAGTTCCTCGGCCACGATCTGCGCCAGCGCGGTCCGGATGCCCGTGCCGAGGTCGACGTGGCCGTTGAATGCCAGGATCTCGCCATTCGCACGGATGGCGATGAAAATATCGGGCAGGTCGGAGACGAAATCGGAGGCGGCACCCGGCTGGCCCGGCGAAGGGCGCGGCGCGGCCGCGGCGGGCCGCGTGACCAGCAACACGCCACGTTCCTGGAACAGTGCTTCACGCAATGCGCGCGGAGTCTTTTGCATCGATCGTTCGTCCTTGCCGCGCCGGGCGGCATACGGAGCCGGCGGAACTGGGGTGCAAGAGACCACACGGCTATACTTGCAACCACGCCATTCCGCCAGCGCACTGCTGATTCCTCCAGACCACGGCAAGCATGCCAAACGACACGACCACCGCGCCTGCCCGACCGGGCACCCGGGCCCGCCAGGCCCAGGATACGCGCGCCAGGATCCTCAAGGCCGCCATCAAGGTCTTCGCCCAGAGCGGCTACGACGGGGGACGCATTGAGACCATCTCGTCGCTGGCCAAGACGTATGACCGGATGATCTACTACTACTTCGGCAGCAAGGAAAAGCTGTTCATCGAAGTGCTCGAGACCATCTACCTGCAACTCAACGAAGCCGAACAGGCGCTGGAACTGGACCCTGAAGATCCCCTTCGTGCCCTGACGCAACTGGTCGACTTCGTCTGGCGATACTACCTCGACCACCCCGAGTTCGTCGCCATCCTGAACAGCGAGAACCTGAGCCGCGCCCGCCATGCGAAGAAGTCCGGCCGGCTCAACGAGATCTCGGGATACGCGCTGTCGGTGCTCGACGGCATCCTCGCGCGTGGCATGGCCGCCGGGGTGTTCCAGCCGGGGCTCACCGCGCGCGACGTGTACCTGATCATCGCGTCGCTCGGCTACTTCTACAACTCCAACCATCACACGCTCAGCGCCTTCCTTGGCGAACCGATCATGAGCGCACCGGCGGTGGCCCACTGGCGCGACGTGATCCAGCGCACCGTGCTCAACGCCGTGTGCCACGCCGTGGAAGTCCCTGCCGCCAACACCACGCAGACGCCGCGCAGGCCGCGCGGACGCCCGCGTCGCATCGCCTAGGCTGCCGCCTGCACCGTCGCGCCGATCGCCCCCAGCGCGGCGTCGCGCGTCATCACCGTGGCGTACTTCTGCTCCATGTCGAACAGGTTGGCGTCATGCGGACCGATGGCACGGTCGCCCACGCAGTCGGACAGCACCAGCGGGCGGAAGCCATACGACATCGCATCGACCACGCTGGCGCGCACGCAGCCACTGGTCACGCAGCCTGCCACCAGCAGCGTCTGCACGCCGCGCTGCGCCAGCCACGCCGCCAGCGACGTGCCGAAGAACGCCGACGGCACCGTCTTGCGCACCACCAGTTCACCGGCCGCCGGCGCCAGCGACGGCACGATCTGGCTGGCCGGGCCGTCTTCCTTCAGCGTCAGCATGCCGGGCACCTTCAGCGTGAAGATGTTGTGATCGGCATCGTCATCGGCAAACACGATGCGGCTGTGGGCCACCGGCCAGCCCATGGCCCGCGCGGTGGCCAGCAGCGGCTGCGTATTGGCGATGGCTTCCGGGATGTTGCCGCCGCCGAACACGGCCGGATCGGCAAAGCCGTTCACGAAATCGATGATCAGCAGGCCATATGGCGCCTTCGGCTCCATGGCCGTGCCAAAGCCCTGGCGGCGGTAGGTCTGGACTTCATCATGCATGGGCAGAGTCCTTCTGGGGGCGTGACGCGCCATCGAGCACCTTGCCGGCGGCCACCACGGGCTCGCCATCGAGGCTCACGGTGCAATGGCGCAGCGGAATGTCGATATGGCAAGCCGTCGTGCGGCTGCCGCCTGCTTCGTTGTTCGGGCCGAACGAGCACAGGAAGTTGCCTTCGTACGCCCGGGCATCCATGCCTATCGTGGCCTCGCGGTCGTACATCGCCAGCGTCGACCAGCGGGCGCGCGGCTGCAGGCCCCAGCCGACATGCGACATCGCATACGACTCCGGGTCGTTGAACGACGCCATGTAGTCCGCCAGCAACGCCGCGTCCAGGCCCCCTTCGATGTTCGTGACGTAGCCGTTTTCCACGGTCACGTGGATCGGGTCCTGGACGTAGGACTTCATCGGCAACAGGATGTCGCCCCGGTCGAGCACCAGATGGCCGTTCGTGCCGCCTTCATTGGGCCAGGTCAGGACGAAGCCGCTCGGCCAGTGATCCCAGCGGCCCGGCTCGTCGACGAAGCCGTATTCGCTGATGGCCGGGAACTCGCCCAGCGCGCAATGCAGGTCGGTACCGGCCCCGGACGTGATGTGCATCGTCTTCGCGCGCGACAGTCGCGCGGTCGCGACCTTGACGCGCGTGCGGTCGGCTTCCGTCGGAACCAGCCGTGCCAGCACCTCGGGCGGCTCCACGGCCAACAGGATCTTGGTGCCGGTGGACAGGATATCGTGCTGCTCGGGCGAGAACAGCAGCGTCATCAGGTCCAGCACCAGGTCGCTGGCCTTCAGCGCGGCGATCGCCGCCGGGTTGCCGGTCAGCGGCGTGGTGCCGAGATAGGCCAGCGCATCGCGGCTCAGCGCCTTCTCGCCGTTGACGGGCGGCAGATCGAGCCGGTTGACGATCGCCCCCATCGACGCAGCCGCCACCAGCGCGGTGCGCAGGGTCTGCGGATGCGTGTCGGCGCCGGTCAGCACCGTCACGGTCTGGCCCGGTTGAAGCTTCGACAACGTAAGTACCTGCTTCCACGCGCAGGTCAAGTCATAGTCACTGACAGCCATGCTTGGCTCCTTGCGGGTTGTGCTCAGCCTGCGAGCGATGCACCAAGAAAATCACCGAATGCCGCGTAGAAGCCGGCCTCGTTGTCCCAGGGGATCATGTGGCCCGCGTCCGGTACACGCACTTCGAGCAGACCGGGGCGGAGGGCGCGCAGCTCCTCGACATCGGCAGGCAGCACCACGTCCCCGCGCGCCGCGGTGATCAGCAGCGTCGGCACCCCGACGTGCGGCAGGTCGGCGTGGATGTCATCGGTTTGGAAGCCCTCGAAGCTGGCCAGCACCGCGCGTTCGTCGCACGTGTGCAGCCACTCGGCGCGCAGTTGCCGCTGCGCCTCGGTCCAGGTGGGGCAGAAGCGGCGCATGCCTTCGGCTTCGATTCCCTGCACGGCCAGGCGGATCGAATCGACATACCAGGGGAGTTGCGCAGGATAGGCACGGCGCCCGGGACCCGAGACAGGCGGATCGACCATCACCAGCCGCGTCAGCCCTGCCGGGCGGGCACGGGCCGCCCGGATGCCGATGCGTCCACCCATCGAATGGCCGACGATCTGATAGCGCGCGAGGCCCAGCGCCTCGGCGAATGCCACCACATCCGCTGCCTGCGCATCGAGGCTGTAGTCGAGCGATTCTCCCGCTGACGACAGGCCCCGGCCGCGCACATCGAGCACGTAGGTATCGAATTGCGTGCCAAAACGCTCGCCGACAAAACCCCAGGTAATGGCCGGGCTCGTGATGCCCGGCACGATGATCACGGCGTCGCGCGCACCGCGGCCGCCGCCGGCACCGCCGTAGCGCAGGTAATGCTGGCGGATGCCGTTGGCCTGGACATTGCCGCCGTAGAGGAAAGTGCTCATGCCGCGCCCCCCTCAGTAAGCGCCCGACAGCAGCGTGCCGCCGCCCGGCACCACCGCCTCGAGATCCAGTTCCTTGAGCAGCGCGTAGGTGGTGGCAATCGCCGCCGTGATGACAGGCTTGCCGGTCATCGCCTCGACCTTCTCCACCACGGGCAGCGACGGCATCTGCACACAGGCGGACAGCACCACGGCGTCCACGTCCTTCGTGTTCATCTCCGCCACGATGCCGGGCAGGCGGGACGGGTCATGACGGCCGACCTCCAGGTTGTCCGGAATCTCGAGCGCGCGCCACTCCACCACCTCAAAGCCCTCGTGCTCGATGTAGTCGACCACCAGCTCGGTCAGCGGCTTCATATAGGGGGCGACCAGCGCGATCCGCCTGGCGCCGATCACCTTCAGTGCATTGACCAGCGCGCCGGCACTGGTCACGACCGGCGCCGTGCCGCCGTTCTCTTCCGTGCGCGACTTCAGGCGCACCTCCGACTTGCGGTGGTAGCCGCGGCCCATCGACATGATGGCAACCAGACAGGCATAGCCGAGCACATCGACGCGGGCATCGCTGAGCTCCAGCGCGCAACGGTCCGATTCGGCATCCATGGCGGCCAGCTCCTCCTTCTTGACCGTCTTCATGCGCATGCGGCTGGAATGGAACGTGAAACGCTCCGGGCGCACCAGCTGGCGCGCGGCCAGCATGGCGGGAATCTCGGTTTCCATGGTGGTGTTCGAACTCGGGACGATCTGACCGATCCGGAAAACTTTCTGCACTTGTGACTCCATCGACTGTGTTTTTTGTCTACCCATCCGCCTCTAGTACGCGGGACGTATGGCGCACGCTTTGGCGCCTTTCGGGAAATTCTAGTGTACACACCTTATTTTTACAACAAGACTTATCGCGCCTCCAAGCGCACTCATTCAGTGCCTTCCGAATGAATGGATCCCGTAAATTGCGCATTATTTCGCCATTTGTGGGCATCAGATTAAATATTAAGGATACACGTCAGGGTTTTCCACTAACACGGGCAAAGTCGTCTTTACTTGGATTTTTATGATGTGTACACTCGATTTCAACGTTACAGACCAACTCAAGGAGAAACGTCGTGCAAAGCAATACTCGGATTGCGGTTATCGGTGCAGGCCTGGGCGGGACGGCAGCAGCCGCCCTGCTCCAGCGCGCTGGGTTCAACGTGAAGCTGTATGAGCAGGCGCCAGGCTTCTCGCGCCTTGGCGCCGGCATCCACGTGGGGCCGAATGTGATGAAGATCCTGCGCCGCATCGGCATCGAGGATGCGATGAACCAGATGGGCTGCCACCCGGACTACTGGTACAGCCGAGACTGGAAGACCGGCGAGGTCATCGCCCGGATTCCGCTGGGCGACTACGCGCTGTCGCACTACGGCGCGAGCTACCTGACCGTGCATCGCGGCGACTTCCATGCGCTGATGACTGACGCCGTCGAACCGGCCCGCGTGGTCTTCAACAAGAAGCTGGACAGCGTGGAAGACTTCGGCGATGTGGTGAAGCTGACGTTCACCGACGGCACGGTCGAGGAAGCCGATATCGTGATCGGCGCGGACGGCGTCAATTCCCGTATCCGCGAGCATCTGCTGGGTGCCGAACCGCCGAAGTACACGGGCTATGTAGCGCACCGCGCGGTGTTCCCGATCTCGCGCGTCAAGGGCTTCACGCACGACCGCTGCACCAAGTGGTGGTCAGACGATCGCCACATGATGGTGTACTTCGACACGAGCAAGCTCGACGAGATCTACTACGTGACCGGTGTGCCCGAGCCCGAGTGGGACGTGAGCCGGAGCTGGGTGCCGAGCAGTGTCGAGGAGATGCGCGCGGCATTCGATGGCTGGCACCATGGCGTACAGTCGCTGATCGAAGGCACCGTGGAAGTCACCAAGTGGCCGCTGCTCGAACGCGACCCGCTGCCGCTCTGGAGCCGTGGCCGCCTGGTGCTGCTTGGCGATGCCTGCCATCCGATGAAGCCGCACATGGCGCAGGGCGCGGCCATGGCCATCGAGGACGCCGCCATGCTCACGCGCTGCTTCGTCGAGGCCGGTCTGCAGGACCACGCCTATACGTTCGCGCTATACGAGGCCAACCGTGCCGAGCGCGCCAGCAAGGTCCAGAAGGTGTCGCACGACAATACGTGGCTGCGCGCCAACGAGAACCCCGACTGGTGCTTCGGCTACGATGTGTTCTCGGTCGCCCTGCGCGAGCCGGCTGCCCGGCCGGTCGCGGCGGCGGCCTGAGCTTCGCCCCTGGTACCGGCGCCGCGCAGATCCCATCAGGGACATGCGACGCCGGCACGCAATGCAACACTAACGCCCCCGAAACACCTGATGGCCACGCCCCGCCCGATCGTGTTGCGCGTGAACCGGGATACGCAGGAAGTCTGCGTAGACCCGGCAACGCCGTTGCTGTACATCCTGCGCAACGACCTTGCCTGCAACGGCCCCAAGTACGGCTGCGGGCTGGGCCAGTGCGGGGCGTGCACCGTGCTGATCGACGGCCTGGCGGCCAGGTCGTGCATCGTGCCGGCCGGCGCCGCCGTGGGCCGGGCCGTGACCACGCTCGAAGGGCTGGGCACGCGCGAGGCACCGGACCCGGTGCAGCAAGGCTTTATCGAGGAACAGGCGGCGCAATGCGGCTATTGCCTCAACGGGATGATCATGAGCACCAAGGCGCTGCTCGCCGTGAATCCCGATCCGTCCGAGGCCGAGATTCGCGAAGCCCTGCGTTTCAATCTGTGCCGTTGCGGCACGCACATCGAGATCGTGCGCGCCGTGCAGCGCGCGGCCGTGCTGCAGCGTGAAGCCCAGGCGCAGGTGGAATTCGAGGCCATCCGATGAACGCCCGCACGCGCGAACCGCTGCTCGTCGCGGCGCCCGTCCACGCGCTCCACGGCTACGTCGTGCGGCCGGCGGCTGGCACGGGCCGGCTGACGGGATTCGATGCGGACGCCGCGCGCCGCCGCGCAGGCGTGATCGATGTGGTGGTGTGCGGCAATTTCCTTGCCGTCGTCGCGGACCTGCCGGAACAGGCGCAGGCCGCGGCGGTGGCGCTGCAGGCCACCTGGGAAGCGTCGCGCGCGGCACTGACCACCGCGCCGCAAACACTATCGGTCGCCTCGCGCGGGAATGCCGCGCACGCGCTGGGGCAAAGCGCCGGGCGCATCGATGCCACCTATCGCTGGCCATTGGCCAGCCCGCGTGTCGATGCCCGTGGCAGCGCCATCGCCGACTGGCGCGGTGGCGAACTGCACGTGTGGGTCGCCTGCGCGCAGCCAGCTGCAATGCGACTGGAACTGGCGGCGTTGCTCCACATTGCGGTCGAGTCCATCCTGATTGTCTGCGATCCCGATCCGCCGGCCTGGCACGACGCCTTCTGCGCGCGACAGGCTACCGCCGACGCGGCGCTGATGGCGCATGCCATCGGCCGCCCGGTACGGACCACGTTTCGCGCCGCCGAGCTTGGCGACCGGGGCCCGAAGCTGAGGCTCGACGTCAGCGCCAGCATCGCCCCGGCATCGGCTTACGCGATCGCCGCGACGGCCACGCCAGCGGCCGGTATCCCGTTTGCCCTCACGCAGACGGCAAGCGCCACGCCCTACGCCGAGGCTTCCGGCGTCGATCCGGGGCTCGTGCCGCCTTATGCGGTGGAACATCTCGATGTCTCGGCCGCGCAACCGCTGGACGTGCCCCCGGACATCGCTGCGCGCGGGCAGGTGTTCGCGCACGAATCCCATCTCGACGAACTCGCGATCGCGTCCGGCATCGACCCCGTGGCGCTGCGCCTGCAATGGCTCGATGACCGCAAGGGCAGCGGCCTGATCGAGCGCGTGGCCGCGCAGTCGGGCTGGCAAAGACCGCTCATGGGCCACGGCGACGCCACGGCCAGCGTGAGGCGCGGGCGCGGCTTTGCCTATGCCAGCGTGATCGACATGGAGGACGGACGCCCCGCACGTACGTGGTCGGCTTGGGTGGCCGAAGTCGAGGTCGACAGCCGGACCGGCGATATCAGCGTCACCCGCGTCACCGTCGGCCACGAGCGGGAAGACGGCGCCTCGCACGCCATTGCGCGTCCCGCGACGCTGCCCGACGACGTCGCCACCACCACGCGGCAGCTGACCACCGGTGGCCAACGCTACGACGACTGGGGCGATGGTGCGACTGCCGAGACCTCGCATGCATTGACGGCCTACGAGGCGTCCCACGACCTCGCCCCGCGAACCCGCGTCGATATTGTCGGCACGCTTGCGGGCGGCGCAGCGGCCACGCTGCCGGCGGCCGCCGCAGTGGCCAACGCGATTCACGATGCCACCGGCGTGCGCTTGCGCGAGCCGCCGTTCAGCGCGGGACAGATTCGCCAGGCGCTCGAAGGCGGTCCGACTTCGGGCACGACGCCACGCAAGCGCCGCTGGCTGCTGGCGGCCCTCGCGCCGCTGACGGCGCTGGCCGGCCTGTGTGCCACGGTCATGCCGTGGCGCGCGCCGATTGCGCCGGTGGCGCCGCCGGAACCCGGCCTGTATTCGGCGGCGACGATCGAACGCGGCCGGCTCGTGGCCGCCGCCGGCGATTGCGCGGTGTGCCATACCGCGCCGAACGGCATCCGCAACGCCGGCGGGCTGGCGCTGGAAACACCGTTCGGCACGGTCTACAGCACCAATATCACGCCCGACGCCGAAACCGGCATCGGCAAGTGGTCTTACGCGGCCTTTGAACGCGCCATGCGCGAAGGCATCCATCGCGATGGCCGTCGGCTCTATCCCGCCTTTCCGTACACGGCGTTTGCCAAGGTCAGCAACGCCGACATGCAGGCGCTCTATGCCTACCTGATGGCCGCCGAGCCCGTGGTGTCGCGCCCGCCGGAGACGCAACTGCCGTTCCCGTTCAATGCCCGGCCGCTGCTGGCCGGATGGAACATGCTGTTCCACCGCAACGAGCAGTACGTGCCGGACACCACGCGCTCGGCGCAATGGAATCGCGGCGCGTATCTGGCGGACGGCCTGGGTCACTGCAGCGCATGCCACTCGCCGCGCAACGCCCTTGGCGGCGAGAAGGGCGGCAAAGCCTATCTGACTGGCGGCGAAGCGGAGGGATGGGAGGCGCCGGCGCTGACGGCACTCTCGAAGGCACCGGTACCGTGGACAGAAGACGACCTGTTCCAGTATCTGCGTACCGGTTTTGCGGCCCGACACGGCGCCGCGGCGGGGCCGATGGCGCCCGTGGTGGAAAGCCTGCGCGAACTTCCCGAAAGCGATGTGCGCGCCATCGCCCGTTATGTTGCGTCGCTCAACACCACCGCGCCGGCGCAAGCTGCCGCGCCGCAGGTGGCGGCGGTAGAGGCCCGCAGTGCCGAAGTGTCGCTGCGCCTCTCCGGCACCATGGACCGGCTTTACCAGAGTGCCTGCGCGGTGTGCCACCAGGGCAATGCAGGCGTACCGCAGTTTGGTGTGAAGCCCTCGCTGGCCCTGAACAGCAATCTGTACAGCGCACGCCCTGACAACGTGATCCAGGCTGTGCTGCATGGCGTCTCGGCGCCCCCACACGCCAGCATCGGCTATATGCCGAGCTTTGCAGACAGCCTCGACGACGCCCAGGTGAGTGAACTCGTGCACTACGTGCGCGAACGCTTTGCGCCAGACGAACCCCGCTGGGACGGTGTGGAAGACACCGTCGCGAGGATCCGCAAGTCCACGCATTAATGTAGTCACCACTACATTAGCGTCGAAGCAAGGCACATCGCACGCCGACGCACCATAGACGGGCAGCGATGTGCCGGCAGTAGACGAGCAGCACACAGAATCGATGTCAAATCGATCGCATGACGGCTGGCGCGGACTTTGCGACAAAGCGGAGCCGCCTGGCACGGCCAGATCTTGGGTAGACAAAGCACGGCGAAGACGCCATAAGGAGCGACAATGCAATCCCCGTATCAAGACACCGCGGCTGCCCTGCCCCCTGTGGCGGCCGCAACACCACGCGTGCACCGGAAGATCACGTGGAAGCTGACTCCCAACACGAAAGTGAAGCATGGCCGGAAGCGGGAAGCCTTCGTCTGTGAATTTGCGATCGTGCCAGTCAATACCTACTGAGGAGAAGCCCATGTCCACCACCCCACCCATCGCTGTCGTCGGCACTCATCCTGTCATCGGCGACACTTCCGATCGAATCTCTCGCAAAACCTCGCCTGCGACAGTGTCCCTTGAAAGCGGCATCGAGGCAGCGGGCGTCGGGAAGTTCCAATATCGTCTGTTCGTCATCTTCGGCCTGGTGTGGCTGGCTGACGCGATGCAGGTGCTGTCCATTGGCTTCAGTGCTCCGTCAATCGCCAGGACATTCGGTATCTCCGTGCCCCAGGCTCTGCAAACAGGCACATTCTTCTTCGTGGGTATGCTGGTGGGCGCGTTCGTCTTCGGGCGCCTTGCGGACCGCATCGGCCGACGGCCCGTTCTCATGATGGCCGTGGTCATCGACGCGCTATTTGGGGTGGCATCCGCCTTCGCGCCGGAGCTGACCTGGCTGCTTGCGCTGCGCTTCCTGACGGGGATCGGCGTGGGAGGCACCTTGCCTGTCGACTACACCATGATGGCGGAATTCCTACCCCGTGATCGCCGCGGCCGTTGGCTGGTCCTGCTGGAGTCCTTCTGGGCTATCGGAACCATCTGCCTTGCACTGCTTGCGCTTGCCGCCCTGTCCTACGGAGATCAGGCCTGGCGCGTGATATTCCTCGTAACAGGGACTCCCGCGCTGATTGGCGTCGTTCTTCGTTTCTATATCCCGGAGTCGCCGATGTTCCTGAACCAGAGCGGGAAGTCGGATGAGGCACGTAAAGTGCTCGAGCGCGTTGCGAAAGTGAACGGCAGAAAGGTGGAAATCCCTGCCCTGCAATCTGAAGTCGTCGAGCAAAAGCCAGTCTTTGCGCTGTTCTCCGGAAGCCTTCGCCGTCGCAGCATCGCGTTGCTTGCTGCATGGGCGCTCATCTCGATTGCATACTATGGCGTGTTCGTATACCTGCCGATCAAGCTCAGCGCAGAAGGTTTCGCCTTCATGCGAGGGCAGGTGTTTCTGGTGGTTCTGGCAATCGTTCAGCTTCCCGGATTCGCATTGTCCGCTTATGGCGTTGAGCGCTGGGGCCGCAAGCCCACCCTGATCGGATTCCTCCTGCTCAGTGCGGCCGGCTGCATGCTTTACAGTCTCGGAACCGACCCCACCGTGGTTGTCGGCTCGACGCTGCTCATGAGCTTCTCGCTGCTTGGCACATGGGGAGCACTGTACGCCTTCACCCCCGAGGTCTATCCGACTGACCTGCGGGCGACGGGCATGGGCACGGCCGGCGCCGTGGCGCGTTTCGGAGGCCTCTTTGCGCCCGCGATTATCGCGCCGGTAATGGCAACGCATTTCACCCTGGCTCTGGCATTGATTTCCACTATGCTGCTCGCCGGTGCGTTCGCCATTGGCGCCGTCAACGTGGAGTCAAAGAACCGTGCACTAGACTAAGGCAACTAGGAAGGCGGCTGGCGCGGATCATGGCTTTCCCGCCGGGGCGGCCTGCCGCCTCTCGCGCCGGCTTTGATCCGCCCGTTTCGCATCGCAAACCGACGGATCTTTTCGTCCCGTTTGAAAATCATTCAACGTCCATCCGAATTCTCAAACCGGCGTCATCGCCAGACAATGCGTCCACGGCATGGCGAGCTTCACGACGCCTGCCGCGTGTATCGGCAAACCTGCACCGCATTTTCGGTGCACCAGCGCGCTCATGCGCCAGGAGGACGCACATCATGTCTCTGTTCGAAGATCCGTCGGTTCCGCCGGCACAAGGCAGCCGCCGGACTTTCATGACCCGCGCGGGCGCAGGAATCGGCGCGGGTATTCTGGCGATGAACGCCGCATTGTCATCGACGGCCGCGCATGCGCAGGGTGCAGCGCAACAGCCAACCAGCGGGATCCCGCCCAAACACGACGACTTCTGGCCGAATGGGGCGCGGCTTGTCGTGTCGATATCAATGCAGTTCGAAGCTGGCGGCCAGCCACCCAAAGGTGCGGACAATCCGTTCCCGAAGGTCGAATTTCCCGGCAGCGTACCGGCCGATCTCGCCGCGCAAACGTGGTTCGCATACGGCTACCGCGAGGGCATTCCGCGCATGCTCGACCTGTGGGACCGCCACGGCGTGAAAGTGACGGCTCATATGATAGGCGAAGCGGCGAAACGTCATCCGGAACTGGCTCGCGAGATCGTCTCGCGCGGCCACGAAGCATCGGGCCATGGTCCGCGCTGGAGTTCGCAGTTTGCGATGTCACGCGCCGAGGAGCGCGATTTCCTGATCAAGGCGATGACGATGGTCGAAGAAGTCACGGGCCAACGCCCCATCGGCTTCAACGCGAACTGGTTGCGCCGCGGACCGAATACATTGCCGCTGCTGCAGGAGCTCGGCTACCTCTATCACATTGACGACCTCAGCCGGGATGAGCCATTTATCGAAAAGGTCAACGGGAGGGACTTTGTTGTCGTGCCCTACACGCTGCGCAATAACGACATTCTGCTCGTCGAGGGCCGAAACTATTCGCCAGACAGGTTCCTCGAACAGATCAAACTGGAGTTCGATCAGCTTTACGAAGAAGGCGGCTCGCGTCGCAGGATGATGTCGATCAGCGCGCATGACCGTATCAGCGGCTCGCCGCAGATGGTGCGTGTGTGGGACGAGTTCCTGCGGTATGCAAAGAACCGTCCCGATGTGGCGTTCATGCGAAAGGACGAGATCGCGCGCTACGTGCTGCAAAGTCCGCTGACGCTGCGCGAGCACGAAACCATCTGAGCGCCTCGCCGATTGACACGACAGCGCCGACTCACTGGGCACGCTGCCTATGCATTTCGATCACGTCACACTCATCACCGATGACATCGAAGCAATGCGGCGATTCTTCGTCGATATCGCGGGACTGCGCGTCGGTCCACGGCCTCCTTTTCGCGTCGATGGGTACTGGCTCTATCTCGATGGCCGCCCAGTGATTCACCTGGTTCGCTCGAACTTCCCGGCGACGCATTCCATGCCTACGCCCCGCATCGATCACTGCGCGTTTCGCGTTGGTGATCCGCAAGCATGGCAGGCGCTGATGGATCGCTTGCGCGCCGCGGGGACGCCTTTTCAAACAGCCGTGGTTCCGTTGTCCGGCGAACGGCAAATCTTCGTTCCGCTTACGCCCGCCGTGAGCGTCGAGTTCGTCATGTCGGTGGCGCAGGCCTGAGTGCGTGATTATTCGGTCGCATTTGATAATAAATCAACTGCCAGACCAATTATCAAAGTCTTCTGGCGAACAGAGAATGCATCCCACCGGCAGGTCATGCCGCTTCGCCGCGCTCGCCGACGTGCCCCTGGCTATTCATCTGGAGAAAATCATGTCCCGCACTGTTCCTTTCGCTTCGCAAGTCCGTGCCGCGTCCGCTGCGCTCGCCCTCGCTTTGCTTGCGGCCGCTTTGCCCGCAGCCGCAGCCACCGCGTCTTATCCCGAAGACCATCTCGTCCTGCCGCAAACGTTGATTGTCGATCACGCTCTGCCGAAGAAGCAGCTCGACGCGCAGATTCGCGCAGCGCGGACCTACGGCACCTTCTGGACCACCGGCGACGAAGCGCTGGCCCGCGCCGCGCTGGCGGACGACTTCATGGATCGCACATTGCCGCCGGGGCGTCCACAAGGCGTTGCCGGTGCGCTCGCGGCATCGAAGGGGTTTCATGCGGCCGTACCCGACGTCAAGGTGTTGGTCGAGCAGATGATCGTCGCCGGCGATCGCGTCGTCACACACCTGCACTTTACGGGTCATTTCACCGGCACCTTCAATGGCGTTCGGGGCGAAGGTCAGCCAGTCGATTTCATCGCAACGGACATCTACCGTATTCGTAACGGCAGGATCACGGACAACTGGCATCTGGAAGACAATCTGACGTTCCTGCAGCAACTCGGCGTCGTCGCGAAGTAAATCGCCAGTACGCAATCTTCAAGGAGAGAAAGCATGACCACGCAAACATTCGACGGGCAGAACGTGCTGGTAGTCGGTGGCAGCTCCGGAATCGGCGCGGCCGTCGCGCAGATGTTCGTCGACGAACGCGCCGATGTCACAATCGCGTCGCGCAACGCGGCAAAGCTCGAATCAGTCGCAAAGAGGATTGGGGGCGGCGTCAGAACCGCGACGCTCGACTTCACCGACGACGCGAATGTCGCGGCATTTTTCGCCAATGCGCAGGCGTATGATCACGTCGTCGTGACGGCAGGCGAAACGCCGACCGGCCCGGTGCGCACCTTGTCGCTTGACGACGCCTACGCCGCGATGAACAGCAAGTTCTGGGGCGCCTATCGCGTTGCGCGTGGTGCGAGCATTCGCGAAGGCGGATCGCTTACACTGATCTCGGGCTTTCTGAGCGTGCGGCCGAGCAAGTCGTCTGTTCTGCAAGGCGCGATCAACGCAGCACTGGAAGCACTAGGGCGCGGGCTTGCGCTCGAACTGTCACCGGTACGCGTGAATACGGTTTCTCCTGGACTGATCGCAACGCCGCTCTGGTCAAAGCTCGACGCTCAAGCGCGCGAAAAGATGTACGAGGGCGCCGCAGCGCGTCTGCCCGCACGACGCGTCGGCCAAGCGGAGGACGTCGCGCGCGCCGTGCTGTATCTTGCTTCGACGCGCTATGCGACGGGATCGACGGTACTGGTCGACGGTGGTGGCGCTATCGCTTAGAAATCTGGAAAACTATCGCTAATCCTAAGGAGCAGCAGCGCGTGGATAACCTCGGTGACCTCCGGTTGTTTGTCGAAGCTGCCGCACTCGGCAGTCTGTCGGCGGCGGGACGCAAGCTCGACCTGTCGCCCGCGGCGGCGAGCGCGCGCCTCGTGCGGCTGGAAGCCGCGCTCGGCGTGCAATTGTTCGAGCGGACTACGCGTAGTTTGCGCTTGACCGACGAAGGGCGAACCTATCTGCTGCACTGCCAGCACGCCTTGCAGACGCTCGACGATGCGCATGCCGCTCTGCACGCGGGTCGCGAGATCGTCAGCGGGAAACTGCGCGTGTCGGCAACCTCTGACTTCGGGCGCAATGTGTTGCGGCACTGGCTCGATGCGTTCAATGCGCGGCATCCGGACGTGAGCATTGCGCTCGTGCTGTCCGATTCTCTGTCGCATCTGCTGCAGGACGATATCGATCTCGCGATCCGCTTCGGCGTACCGGCAGAAAGCACGATGATCGCCAAACGGATGGCGCCGAACCGTCGCGCGCTTTGCGCGTCGCCCGCATATCTCGACTCGCATGGCACCCCAACCGATCTCGCCTCGCTGGCGCAGCATCGCTTCGTGCTGTTGTCGTCGTCGGCTGGGGTTGCCAGCGAGTGGCGCTTCGAGCGCAACGGGGAGACCGCGACGTTCGCCGCACCGACTGCAAGATCACGTGAGACCAACGATGGTGCGATCGCACGGGAATGGGCGCTCGAGGGGCACGGCATCGTGATGAAATCCATCTGGGACATCGGCGCGGACCTTCAGGCGGGCCGTCTTCGGCTCGTGCTGCCAGAATGGCGCTGCCCAGATCTGCCGGTGCATACGCTTTTCCAGCGACGCCAATTCATGGCACCTCGCGTTCGGGCGCTGCTCGACTTCCTTGCAGAACGCTTTGCCGAAAGCGAGAGTCAATATGCGTCTTATCTAGACCGCGCCCACCAGGCCGGATGACGTTGGCACATGGATGCGGCCGAACGTTATCTCAAGCCAATGGCAACTATTGCTACGCGAGCATCAGGTTCAGGTTTTGAATCGCGGCGCCGGATGCGCCCTTTCCAAGATTATCGAAAACCGCAGACAGGAGGACGTGCCCGTGCTCCATGCTAGGAAATACGCTCAAGCGCATGTCGTTCGTGCCGTTTAGCATTTGCGGGTCCAGGTGCTTTAAGACGCATGATTCTTGCAGCGGCAAGACATGTACGTGGTCCGCCTTGGCATAGTGGCGCGCGAGGCAGGCGTGTAACGTGGCGCCATTCACGCCGGGTGCCAGCAGCCGCAACGCCAGCGGCACCGTCAGCACGATGCCCTGGCGGAACGCTCCGTATGCAGGGACGAAAATGGGAGGCTGCGCGAGCCCCGCGTGCTGCTGGATCTCCGGCGTGTGCTTGTGCGCGAGTTCCAGGCCATAGAGCTGGTATGAAGGCGCGTTAGCGGCTCCCGGCCCCTCATATTCCTCCACGCCGACGCGTCCGCGTCCGGAGTAGCCGGATACCGCATGAATGCTGATGGGGTAATTGCCCGGTATGAGCCCAGCCGGCACCAACGGACGCAGCAGGCCAATCGCACCGGTCGGATAGCAACCGGGGTTGGTGACCCGACGTGCGTTTGCAATTCTCTCAGCCTGCCCCGGCGTCATCTCCGGAAATCCGTAAGTCCAGTCCGGCTGTGTACGGTGGGCGGAGCTTGCGTCGATGACTCGAACCGCAGGATTGACAATTGTGGCCACTGCCTCGCGCGCGGCGGCATCCGGCAAACAGAGGATGGCGATGTCGCAGGCGTTGATGGCTTCTGCGCGACGCCGCAAATCTTTGCGCTCCGCAGCCGCAAGCGTAATCAGTCTGATGTCGGTCCGGTTACGCAGCCGTTCGTGGATTAGCAACCCGGTGGTGCCTAGGTCGCCGTCGATGAAAACAACGGGAGAGCTCATACGTGAAATACTCCGCTGACTTTGGGTTGTAAGAAGTAGAACGAAGGACGAGCCCCTATGTTCCGCGGACCGCTACAATAGCGAAAGTTGAATTTCATAACGTGAACATTCAGTTTTTCTGAATCCGGACGCCGACATGCGAGAGATCAGCCTGGACCGCTTGCGCACTCTGGTCGCCATTGCAGACCGCGGCTCATTTGCCGATGCGGCGCGTGCATTGCACCTGGCGCCGCCAACGGTTAGCCTTCATATCGCTGAACTTGAAGACCGCATTGGGGCTCCACTCCTATCGCGGAAGCGCGGACATGTCAGGCCGTCGGCGATAGGAGAGGTGCTGGTGGAGCGCGCGCGTCGACTGCTGGCCGATGCGGAGCGGGCGTTAGACGATATTCAACGCCAGGTGCAGGGGCTCGAAGGGCGCGTGCGGCTCGGTGCGTCGACTGGCGCGATCGCGCACCTGTTGCCGCAAGCGCTTGAAGTGCTGCGCCAGCACCATCCCGCTATCGACATTCAAGTTGCAGTCCTGACTTCACATGAAACGTTGTCCCGACTGGCGGATGGGACGCTGGACGTTGGGCTAGTCGCACTGCCTCAGCCCCCGGTGGCTGGACTCGTGACCAAGCCTTGGAGGCGCGACCCCGTGATGGCCTTTGTGCCGGCGCATTGGCGGTGCCCGGCCCGCGTCACGCCTGAATGGCTCGCTGCCCAACCTCTCATTCTCAATGACGCGACCACGCGTCTTTCACGTCTGACTGCGGAGTGGTTCGCAACCGGGGGGTATCATCCTGCGCCTCGCATTCAGCTCAACTACAACGACGCGATCAAGAGTCTGGTAGCGGCAGGTTACGGCGCCGCGCTGTTGCCCCATGAGGCGACTGCGCCATTACCCGACAAGCGCATTGTCATGCGTCCGCTGCGCCCGGCGTTGTGGCGTCGGCTCGGCATTGCACATCGTGCGGGGTACGTTGAGCGTTCCACGCAACACGTACTTGATATGTTGCGGGATCTGCGATTGGCGTAGGAGTTGCCATTTTCCACTTCGGTTCGTTCTCGCTGGGACAGTAGCCTTATTGCATGCCACGACGAACGAATGTCCGGTTTGTAGAAATCTAAATGACCGAATTGGGTTGCAGATTCAACTGGTCGATGCAACACACTTGAACCAACGGCAGAGAAGGCCAAGCAGCTACTCACAGGTTGCCATGCCTACGGCCGCTTACCACTGCGGATTCAGCCGACCACCATCCGACATTACCCTGTACTCATACTTGTCCGGGGCCATCAACCCGGCCATTGGCTCGATCTCCGCCCTGCGCCTCTCCGTAAGGCCGCCCAATACATGACCCGAAGTTCCGACGACAACTCTGCCTCCTCGATCCTGCATCCAGCCGGGAAGCCGTTCAAGTCAATGCCAAGTTCCACCGCCGCAGCAAGACAGATCACCATGCGCCTCGGGCACGCTGAACGCATCTCAGCGCGATAGAGGACGAGCAGCGCGGCCTGGTAGCCGATACCGTGACGCCTGGACAGATGCCGTGCCTGCCGTGCGGTGGCACCGCGCCAGTCACGCATCTCGCACAGGATGTCGCCAAGGCGGTCGACCAACCGGTCTTCGCTGCCAATGCGATGCCGGACTCGAGTCTTCTGCTCCGCCACGGCCGGGCGCTCACCGATACCCCGAATGTGGAGAGCAGGCTCGGCGGGCCACCGAAACACATTCACGGGCGAACTCACGCCGATACGTGGCCGGGCCAGGGAGCGCCGGAGCTTGCTCGTTGCCTGAGGAGGAACTTCTGGATCTTGCCGGTCGACGCCCGGGAAGGTCGCCGATGACCACCTTCTTCGGCGCCTTGAAGTGCGCCAGGTGGGCGCGGCAATGTTCGATCAGTTCGCGCTCGCCGACCCTCGCGCCATCGACGACTTCGACAAAGGCGCATGGCGTCTCTCCCCAACGCTCGTCCGGCTGGGCGACGACGGCTGCCACGCGCACCGCAGGGTGCCGGTAGAGCACCTCCTCCACCTCCAGCGAGTTGATATTCTCTCCGCCCGAAATGATGACGTCCTTGGAACGGTCCCGGATCTGTACATAGCCATCCGGGCAGACGACTGCGAGGTCACCCGAGTGGAACCAGCCGCCGGCAAAAGCTTCCGCCGTGGCCTCGGGGTTCTTCAGGTAGCCCTTCATCGTCATGTTGCCGCCGAACATGACTTCGCCGATGGTCTTTCCGTCCCACGGCACCGGCACAAGGGTTTCGGGATGCAGCACGGCCATGCTTTCCTGCGCGGTGTAGCGGATGCCCTGCCGTCCTTTCCGTTCCGCCAGCACACCGATGCCGAGGTCGTCCCATTCGGGCTGCTCCACGCAAACCGCCGCGGGGCCGTAGACCTCGGTCAGCCCGTAGATCTGGGTGATCCTGATCCCCATGCGCAGCAGGCCCTCGATCACCGGCATCGGCGGCGGCGCGCCGCCGATGAGTCCGTGGACCGGATGGTCGATGCCCGCCCTCCACGCTTCGGGTGCGTGGGCAAGCATCGCATGCACGATCGGCGCCCCGCAGTAGTGCGTGACCTGGTGCTCGCGAATCGCATCGAGCACGGCGGCAGCATCCACCCGCCGCAGGCAGACGCTGGTACCGGCGTTGGCCGCCAGCGTCCAGGCGAAGCACCAGCCATTGCAGTGGAACAGCGGCAGCGTCCACAGGAAGACGGCGTGCCGGGGCATGCCCCAGTCAAGCATGTTCGACAGCGCAGCCAGATAGGCGCCGCGATGATGGTAGACCACGCCCTTTGGGTTGCCCGTGGTGCCGGAGGTGTAGTTGAGGGCGATGGCCTGCCATTCGTCGGCGGGCTCGCCGCCCTCCCAGTGCGGATCGCCCCCGGCCAGGAAGCCCTCGTATTCGATCTCCGCCAGCCTGCGGCCCCCTTCGATTGCGGGATCGACGATGTCGATCACCAGCGGCTTGTCATCGAGCAGCGCCAGTGCGGCTTCAACCACGTCCGCGTACTCCGTGTCGGTGAACAGCACCTTCGCATCCGCGTGCCTGAGCATGAAGGCGATGGCGGCCGCATCCAGGCGCAGGTTCAGCGTGTTCAGCATGGCGCCGCTCATGGGCACGCCGAAATGCATCTCCAGCATCTCCGGCGTGTTGGCGGCCATCACGGCCACCGTATCGCCAGTCCTGACGCCGGCGGCCACAAGCGCCGACGCGAGGCGGCGGCTGCGGTCCAGCATTGCTCGCCAGTTCGTGCTGCGATCGCCGTAGACGATGGCTGTACGCTCAGGGTAGACCTCCGCCGTCCTGCGCTGGAAGGAGATCGGCGTCAGGGGCACGAAGTTGACCGGGCTGCGCTCCAGCCCATCCTCGCTGTGTACGACGTGTTCCATGGATTGCCTCACTGGCTGCAGCCGTGCGTCAGCGCATTACGTCGCGGGAGATGATCATCCGCTGGATCTCGGAGGTCCCCTCAACGATCTCGAGCACCTTGGCATCCCCGAACGCGCGCGATACCGCGTACTCCGCCATGATCCCGTTGCCGCCGTGGATCTGCACGGCCTGGTGGGCTGCCTCCATGGCCTTCTCGGTTGCGAAGAGCTTTGCCATCGAGGCCTGCCGATCGTAGGGCCGGCCCTCGTCCTTGGCCACCGCGGCGTCGTAGAGCATCAGGCGGGCAGCGTGCGCGTGGGTCGCCATGTCGGCCAGCTTGAACTGCAGCGACTGGAACTGGTTGAGCGTCTTGCCGAACGCTGTGCGCTCGCTCATGTAGCGGACGGAGCGTTCCAGCGACCCGCAGGTATTCCGTCGCCATGATCAGTGCCCTCCCGGCGCAGCGAGCGCGGCATCGGCGCTGCCCATATACGCTTCGATGACCTGCGGGTTGGCAGAGACCTCCGCGTATGTGCCCTCGGCCAGTACGCTGCCGCGCGCCAACACCGTGATGGCGTCGCAGATGCCGGAAACCACTTTCATGTTGTGCTCCACCATCAGGATGCTGCGATTGGCCGAGACCTTCTTGATGAGCTGCACGACGCGGTCAACGTCTTCGTGGCCCATGCCCTGCGTGGGCTCGTCGAGCAGCATCAGCTCGGGGTCGAGGGCCAGCGTGGTGGCGATTTCCAGCGCTCGCTTGCGGCCGTAGGGCATCTCGGCGGTCGTCATGTCGGCAAAGTCCTCCAGTCCGACGTCGGCGAGCAATGCCATGGCCCTGTCATCGAGCGATGCGAGGACTTTCGGCGAGCGCCAGAACTGGAAGGAAATCCCGAGCCTGCGCTGTAGCGGGATACGCACGTTCTCGAGCACGGTCAGGTGCGGAAACACCGCCGAGATCTGGAAGGAGCGCACCACGCCCCGGCGTGCGACCTGCGCCGGCTTCTCGCCGGTGACCTCGGCACCGTTGAACCGGATGGTGCCGCGCGTGGGATCCAGGAACTTGGTAAGGAGGTTGAAGCAGGTGGTCTTGCCTGCGCCGTTCGGACCAATCAGCGCGTGGATGTGCCCACGCCTGACCTTGAGACTGATGTCGTTTACGGCGACAAATCCCTTGAACTCCTTCCTCAGTCCGACGGTTTCAAGAATGAGATCGTTTGCCATGGCCATTTCCGCGCCCGTTGTTTGGGTCTGCTGGAGAATATGGTCGCAGCTAGATCACGTCCAATATATTATTGGTTCGTTGTTGACACTTTTTGGGTATATATGTCGGAGGTGCGCAACCAGTCGCGCGCCTCGCGGATTGTCGCGGACGTCTTCGATCAGGACACGACGGAACGCTCTAGCCTAGGCTGGCGCGTGGCGCCGGACCGAGCGCAAGCTGGAGGAGCGGGCCAACGTCTGTAGATGGCAATTGCGATTGTTGCAGCCGACCAGTCTCACGAATTCCTTACGCGAATCCTCGCTATTTCGTACCAACCCGCAGAGGATCCTCGCGGACGGGTGTAAAGTGCACCAAGAGTCTCTATAAGAGCAGTCCAACGAATTCGCGCTTCGCGTCAGAGCAGTCTCGCTAATTCCGGTTATTAGATTGGCGAGCGACGGCAGAATTAATTGATAAGTCGTTGATTTTTCGGAAAACGCAGTCTCACGAATTCCGGTGCCTCACACGTTGTGCGGCGCAGCCGCGGAGCGGATTCGATCTCCCCTCTTGCGTGGATTCCGATATGCCTGCCCGAGCTGCGGGGCGTTCGGCATTGAATCGGCGGCACTAGCCTGCCAAGTGCTGCCGCCTTCGACCAGGCAAGACTGGGCTGGATGCCATTGATATAGACGTCACAGGTAACCGAGAATGATGCCGCGGCAGCTAGTGCCGCCGCGTGCCTGACTACACAGAAAGCAGGAGAATCCATGAAGAAGATCCGCTCCTTTCCCTTGATGGCATTGGCCATGCTGGCTGCCGCCTCGGGAGCCGCTCACGGGCAGCATGTTGTCGGAGGGATGGGCGAGGAGATCAGGGTGGGCGCTTTCGCCAGTCCGGCGCACCACGGCGAAGGTAATCGAAATATGGCCGACGGTCGCAGATTCAATACGGCAAAGTCAGGCAAGGGGCCCGCGAGAAGCGCCAACCATGATGTCGCGCGCCCGATGAGCGTACGCGGGCCGGCACCCTCACTTCCTGGCAGACACTTGCCATAGCTGGGCGGATATGGCCGAGTACTTGTCGATTGCCAGAACGGATCGGGCGACCGCTGTGCACCGAAAAGCCGCCTTTAGCACAGGCGCTCGACGAACGGCAGAGAGGGGTTGCAGATTCAATGCTTGTTGTCGCTTCCCGGCCATGAAGCGTCGTTCGCCTGCACCGTCATTCGGACATTCTGACGTCTGCTCCGCACCTTCTTCCCGGCATCAGGCCCAACGTCGATAGCCCCTAGCCTTGGTGCTTGGCGCCTTCCTCAACCTGTGCTGCGCGGCATGACTGCGACAGTGAATCGTCGGGGTGGCCGCGTTGAAGCGGTGAACTTCCGGCAGGCACACAATGACAGCATCGGATCGGATTATTCGGCATGCGAGACGCTTGTCGAAGAAGCACTCAGGTATATGCCGCCCCCCGTCGATTCGAAGTTCGATGCATTCAAAAAGATCGATGCAGCCAAGTAATCCGTTACTGCGCCGATCGTTGGAACGGTTGGCGATGCAGTTCGACTGAGGGCCGACCAGGCCAACATCATCAGATGTCGAACCGAATCTCTCCCCTTGGAGCGGAGGGAACCTTTATGAGAAGATTGTGCGCCACAAGCGCCGCGAAAGATATCCGGGTGCCGTGTTGCGCCCGGTGCTTCTCATACTTGCCAAAGCCAAACCATAGGCAAGGTTATTCATTGGCGTCTTGTGCGATGTCGTTAGCAGGGTTCGCTTACGCAGCATTCATCAGGAGACTCCATGAATCCGAAGTCAGGATTGCGGTGGTTCACCGCGATTGCATCCCTTTGTCTGACGACGAACTTCGCGCCGTCGTCGTACGCGGCTTCCGTGGCGCCGGTCACCGCCGAGAACGGCATGGTCGTCACCGCGCAGCACCTGGCTACCAGGGTTGGAGTCGATGTGCTCAAGCGCGGTGGCAACGCTGTCGACGCCGCCGTGGCGGTGGGTTACGCGCTGGCCGTGGTGTATCCGGCCGCGGGCAACCTGGGTGGCGGCGGATTCATGACCATCCAGCTGGCCGACGGCCGCAAGACATTCCTTGACTTCCGGGAGGTCGCGCCAAAGGGTGCCACCGCGAACATGTACCTGGACAAGGACGGCAACGTGATCAAGGGCGCCTCCACCAAGGGACATCTGGCCGTGGGCGTGCCCGGCACCGTGTCCGGCATGGAGTAC
>Ga0255338_1000932_pt1 | contig 67537 bp, 71 predicted proteins | sample MeOH1_35cm_T4_19_FD_203715 | JGI IMG/M metagenome (GOLD analysis project Ga0255338, IMG submission 203715) | Sandy soil microbial communities from University of British Columbia, Vancouver, Canada - MeOH1_35cm_T4_195 | ecosystem: Engineered > Artificial ecosystem > Sand microcosm > Unclassified ... | reverse complement strand
CACATTATCAACATGCCCAAAAACTTTGAGCTTAACCCCAGGCAGTTCCGCCAAGGAGCGCAGCTTATTTTCCAGTTTAGAATTCCTTCCGGCTATCACGACCACCTGAAAGGCGGATGAAAAATTGAGCATGGTTTTTACCGTATTTTCCACCTGCCCCAGACCTAAGCCGCCGCCCATCACTAAAACAGCGGGTAGTTCGGGGTAAAGTCCCAGCCTTGCGGCCAGAGTTTTAGAGTCAGCGTCATCCAATTCAAATACAGGATCTACCGGAATACCCGTAACCTTAACTTTGTCCGCCGGAATTCCCTGCCCTATCAGAGCCAGTTTTAGCTCTTCCGCCCCAACTAGAAACAAGTCAACGTTGTCATACAGCCAGAAGCCATGTATCGCAAAATCTGTAACCACGGCTACCAAGGGGGTTTCCAATCGGCCCTGGGCACGCAAACGGGAAATTACGCCCAAGGGAAAAGGATGAGTACACAGGATTACATCTGGCCTTTCCCGTTGAATAAGCTCGTCCAGTTTCCCAGCCATTAACAGGTGCAGAACTTTGGTAAAACTGACCTTAGTCAGATTCGATTCCGCCCTGTTATAGAAAAAGCCGTACAACCGCGGGCTGACTTTCAGAATTTCCAGATAGGCCCCGGCTATCAGGCGGCCAATGAACGGGGTAGAGTAGGAAAACGAGTCTACTACCCGGCTTTCCACCCTAGGCTCATTTCTAAGACAGGCCTTGCTGATCGCTTCGGCCGCACGGTTGTGCCCGGTTCCAAACGGAACGGAGAAGATAAGAATCTTTTTATGCTTCAAGCTCGTCACCTATAATCCACCATACCCCTGGGCAGCCGTTATAAAGGTTATCAACGGTCTACCCAGGCAAATAACTCTTTCGTACAGACTCTACTATAATTTGCTTTAGATAAGCCGCGGTCTTTTGCGTGGGGACGAATTCCACTTTACCAGTGCTGCGAAACTTCACTTCAAAATTACCTTCCTGTAAGGTTTTTGCCCCTACGGTAACCCGCAGCGGGTACCCTACAAGGTCCGCGTCCTTGAATTTTACTCCAGGACGCTCATCCCTGTCGTCAAGCATCACTTCTACTCCCAGCTCCGACAGTTCCCGGTACAGCTGTTCCGCAGCTTCGACAATCACTGCGTCTTTAAGAGTGACCGGAACCACAATCACCTGAAACGGTGCAATAGGCATAGGCCATTTAATTCCATCCTGGTCATTATTCTGTTCAATAGCCGCCGCCACCGTCCGGGTTACCCCGATACCGTAACAGCCCATTATAATCAGCTGCTCTTTCCCATTCTCGTCCAGGAATTTGGCGCCCATGGACTTACTGTACTTGGTCCCGAGATTAAAGACCTGACCTACTTCGATTCCCCGGGCAGAGACAAGTTCGGCACCGCACTTAGGGCAGGCTTCTCCAGGTTCTACGCTGCGCAGATCTCCCACTCTATTGACCGTAAAATCACGTCCCGGGTTAGCCCCGGTAAGATGGTAACCGGGCTTGTTGGCGCCCACCACCGCATTTACCATAAGTGGGATTTCAGCATCTGCGACAATCTCCACATTCTTAAGGCCAACGGGTCCGACGAAACCAGGCGGACAGCCGCAAAGCCCAAGCACGTCTTCCTGGGAAGCCAGTTCGAGCCTGACAACCTCTCCCAGGAAATTCGTCAGTTTGACTTCGTTAAGTTCTCTGTCCCCCCGCACTAAAGCAACTACCAGACGTTCATCAGCTCTGTAGACCATTGTCTTGATCAACTTGTGAGCGGGCACTTTCAGAAAAGCCGCAACATCACTAATAGTTTTTGCTCCAGGGGTAGAAACCAATTCTGTTTTGTCCGGGGTCTCAACAGTTTGTGCCGGATCGGGGGCGCACTCAGCCCGTTCCACATTGGCTGCGTAATCGCATTCACCGCAGTAGACCACCGCTGCTTCACCGGATTCGGCCAACACCATGAACTCATGGGTGCCTCCCGTGCCCCCTATTGCCCCTGCATCCGCTAATACCGGACGAAAAGTGAGCCCACAACGGCTGAATATCTTGGTATATGCATCGAACATTTTCCAGTAGCTTGCACTGGCCCCCGCCTCATCTCGGTCAAAGGAGTAGAGGTCCTTCATGCTGAACTCCCGCCCCCGCATTAAGCCAAAGCGCGGACGGCGTTCGTCCCGATATTTGTTTTGAATCTGATAAAGCAAAAGAGGAAGCTGCTTGTACGAGCGCACCTCGCTGCGTACCAGGTCCGTGATCACCTCTTCATGAGTAGGCCCAAGACAGAATTCACGCTGGTGCCTGTCCTTGAGACGAAACATTTCGTCCCCGTACACATCCCAGCGTCCGCTTTCTTTCCATAGTTCAGCCGGTTGGACAATAGGCAGCATTACCTCCTGTCCGCCTTTGGCATCCATTTCCTCCCTGATAATCCGGGAAATTTTTTGAATTACCTTCAGGGCAAGGGGTAGGTAGGTGTAAATCCCTGCAGCAGTCTTGCGGATTAATCCGGCCCGAAACATGAGCTGATGACTGACTATTTCCGCCTCGGCAGGCACCTCCCGCAGGGTAGGAATCAACATTTGACTTACTCGCATAGTTAAGCTCCCCTTTTGCAGCTAGATATCGTAATCTGGTTTGCATTTCTTACGAATTGTTTATTCACTACTTATCCCGGCTGAGTTCATCGATATTCTCAAGCAATACGTCCAAGAGCCGGTCTTCCGGTACCTTGTCCACGATCTCACCTTTTTTGAACAGCAGTCCCATTCCTTTGCCTCCTGCTATCCCAATATCGGCTTCCCTTGCCTCGCCGGGGCCATTTACCACACAGCCCATCACTGCCACTTTAATGGGCTTGTCCACGGTCCGCAGCCTCTCTTCCACTTTTTCAGCCAAAGAGGCCAGGTCAATTTGGCAGCGGCCGCAGGTTGGGCAGGATATAATTTCCGCCCCCCGCTCCCGCAGTCCCAGTGCTCTGAGAATTTCGTAGGCTGCCTGAATTTCGGGCAGAGGATCCCCGGTGAGGGAGACCCTAATCGTGTCCCCGATCCCTTCGGCCAACAAAGCCCCAATCCCCACTGCCGATTTGATTGTGCCAGAACGTCGGGTTCCTGCTTCCGTTACCCCCAGGTGCAGGGGGTAGTCCACTTCTACTGCCAACAACCGGTAGGCCTCCAGCATTAACGGAACCTGTGAGGCCTTAAGTGAAACCTTGATCAACTCGAAGTTCAGATCCTGCAAAATCCTGATATGCCCCAAAGCGCTTTCTACCATTCCTTTGGCGCTCGGTCCATTGTATTTGGCCAGTAATTCCTTTTCCAGGGATCCTGCGTTCACTCCGATCCTGATGGGCACTTGCAGGTCCTTGGCTGCCTGGACCACTTCTCTTACTTTCCAGGTCTCACCGATATTGCCCGGATTTAACCTCAGCCCATCAATTCCACTTTTCAGAGCCTTAAGCGCCAGGCGGTAATCGAAATGAATGTCAGCAATAAGCGGCACGGGGGAGCCTGCTTTTATTTTGGCAATCCCCTCTGCGGCCTCGGAGTCCACCACTGCCAACCTGACCAGCTCACAACCTGCGTTCGCTAACTCACGGATTTGTTGTAAAGTGGCTTCTGCGTCCCGAGTATCCGTATTGGTCATGGACTGTACCACCACTGGAGCATCTCCCCCAATGAGTACGTTACCTAGCTTGATTTGTCGCGAATTTCTCCGTTTGAGGTCAAACATTTTTACCTCCTTAGGTTTTGGCCCCAAGCAGCCTTAGGATATCGTTATAGGTAATTACTACCATCAAGAGGATCAGAAGAGCGAAGCCTATCAGGTGAATGAAATTCTCCTTTGCTGGGTCAAGTGGTTTGCCGCGGAGTCCCTCCACTGCCAGAAAAACCAGACGGCTTCCATCCAGGGCTGGAATGGGAAACAGGTTGAGCAGCCCTAACTGAATACTCATCATTCCTGTAAATTGAAGTAAATAGGCAAACCCCTGTGAAGCGCCCTCCCCAATAGCGTTGACAATGGCCACCGGACCACCGAGATCGGCCGGTATTTGGCGGGTAATCATCTGGAAAAGGGTGAGGATGATAAACTTGGTAAAACGAAAAGTCCCCTGGATTCCAAAGGACGCCGCTTCCAGGATACCCTTTTTCTCATATGCGGTGGAGACGCCTATTCCAATCAGATATTGACTCCCTTGCGGATCTTCTAGCGGAGCCACCTTAATTTCCTGTTTTTGTCCTTTGCGGTCTATGGTCAGGGTTAATTCCTTGCCCCCGCTGCCATGAATGATCTTGGTCAAGTCCTCCCATTTGGGGGTAGGAAGCCCGTTAATGGCAAGAATCTTGTCACCTGGTTTCAGGCCTGCTTTATAGGCTGGCTTATCCTTCAAAACTCCGCCCACTTCATTGGCGTTTGATTCAGTTGGCACTCCAATAAAGGCAAAGACCGTGACAAAAATAATCATGGCCAGAAGAAAATTCATTAACGGACCTGCAAATATTATGGCCATGCGCTGCAGCACTGTTTTGTTCATAAAACTATCTGGATCGCTTGCCGGGGCCATTTGTTGGTCTTCCCCTTCATCCATCCCGGCCATACGCACGAAACCTCCCAGGGGCAGCAAGCGAAGTGCATAGAGGGTCCCTTTTCGAGTCCAGCCGGCTAGCTTCGGTCCCATTCCCATGCTAAACTCCAGAATCCTTACCCCGCATAATCTGGCAACGGTATAGTGGCCCAATTCATGGCCAATGACCAAGAGCCCAAAGACAAATATGGAGGCTAGCGCTGTTATCAATGGAATACACGTCCTTTCCGGTATCGTGGAGTATGGAGTCTACAAGTTGGATATTTCGGGTCACTTTCTGCGGGCCTAAGAGGTCAACCTCAGCACTTCTTGCCTGGCCCAGGTATCGGCGTTGAGTATTTGACCCAAATCCGGGTTTTCGATTACCTGGTGGCGGGAGAGGACTTCCTCTATGAGGTCAGTGATGCTGAGAAAGCGTAGTTTCTCCTGAAGGAAAAGGCTAACCGCCACTTCGTTGACGGCGTTCATTACAGCCGGCATGGTACCGCCCCGTTGTCCTGCTTCGACAGCAAGCTTGAGCCCCGGGAAGGTTTTTAAGTCTGGTTCCTCGAAAGTCAGAGTTCTTCCAACCAAGTTAAGCTTTTCCAGTCTGTTCGGGCTGCGCTTGGGGTAGGTAAGAGCGTATTGAATCGGGATGCGCATGTCCGGGTTGCCCAGGTGAGCTAAGATTGAGCCGTCCCCATATTCCACCATAGAGTGAATTATGCTTTGAGGATGAACCAGGACCTTAACCCTGTCCCACTCAATGCCAAACAACCAATGTGCCTCGATAACTTCAAGGCCTTTGTTGACCAGGGTGGCGGAGTCAATCGTAATTTTGGCCCCCATGCTCCAATTAGGATGGGAAAGGGCCATCTCGCATGTGACTTCTTTAAGTTCAAGTCTGCTTTTACCCCGGAACGGACCCCCTGATGCAGTGACGATCAAGCTGGAAACCGCCTGTTTTTCTCGCTCGAGGCATTGAAAAATGGCAGAATGTTCACTGTCTACCGGCAGGATTTCCACCCCATATTTCCGTGCCTCAGCCATAACCAAGGATCCCGCTGCCACAAGAGTCTCTTTGTTGGCTAAAGCTATGGTTTTTCCGGCACGGATAGCAGCCAGGGTAGGTACAAGCCCTATGCAGCCTGAAACCGCCGTCACCACAGTGTCACAGGGAGACTGAATGGCTGCAGCAGTCAAACCCTCTATCCCCGTGAGAACCTCGATATTCAAAGGCCTCAGAGCATGCTGGAGCTGCACAGCCTTTTTCTCATCCATGATCGCTACCATTGCTGGTCTGTAACGACGAGCCTGCTGCTCAAGAAGTTCAGCATTTCCGCCCGCTGCTAGGGCGTTAACTTTGAACTGGTCGGGAAACATATCTATTACTTCCAGGGTTTGTCTGCCAATTGATCCGGTGCACCCCAGAATAGCTGTGTTCTTAATCATGCTAACTCCTGCCAATCTATTAATCCGTTTGGCCCGGAAAACTTGCCTAGTCCCGGTGTTTGTTAAACACTCCTGCCTTAATCAAAGCCTGGTAGATAATGACAACTGCCGGTCCCAGTAATAGTCCCCAACCGCCCAAAAGTTTTATTCCCACGTACATGGAAATCAAGGTTGGCAACGGGTCGAGACCGATGCTTTTTGAAAGTAATTTAGGTTCAAGCGCTTGACGAACCGCAACCATTATTCCCCAGACCACGGCGAGTTTGACAGCGAAGGCTACCTGTCCAATAATGAGATTCCAGACTATCCACGGTATGAACAACAATCCGGTTCCAACCACAGGCAGGAGATCAAGCAGTCCAGTCAAAACTCCGACCGTAAAAGCGTAGTCTAGCCTGAGTATCGATAAGCCCACGATGGTCAGCACCATTGTAATTCCAATCAAGGTTAGCTCAGCCTTGAGAAACCCGGAAAGGGCCGTTCCCAGGTCAGCAGAGACAACACGAACCTTTCCTTTCCACGAGGTTGGGAAAACCGAGTGAAGAAAATCCTTGACACGGGGTAAATCCGCACTGATAAAGTAGGTGCCGACTATAGCAACCATCATAATAGCCAGGGTACCCGGCAAAGCAGCCAGCACCCGCAGCAAAAACACGCTTGCTGTGGAAGCCCCGGATTTCAGCTGAGCAAATATATCCTGGGTACTTTCGAGGACAGCTGCTTTCACCCCAGGGTTAAGATTAATGAGGTGCTGCATTTTCTGGACCTTTACCTCTACAAAGCGGACTAAATCGTCATATGCAGGGAACGACATGGCAATATTAGATACTTCGTTATTAAGCCTGTTAATCAGTGCGAACAGTACCAAACCCAGAATTCCGTAAACCAAAACAAGAGCAAACAGGGATGCAAACCCACGTCTTAGTTTGGTCAGGACCGTAATGCGCTGCACTATCGGCTCAAGCAGAAAGGCTAGCAGCAGAGCTAAGATAAACGGAAACAGAGCTGCCCCAATCTGCTGCACCACCGTGCTAAACACCGGCAGAAAGGATTGAAAAAAGAAGGTAACCGTCTTCAATCCTACCAAAATTGAGATGACCACTACCAAACGATTGAGGTTGGTCCTGAAAGAGTTCTTTTGTTGTTTTAACGCCATTGCCTGCACCTCAACTTATTATCAACCCCAGAAAAAGGTAATATACTGTTGGAATAGTAAAAAGAATACTGTCAAAGCGGTCCAGCACTCCACCGTGGCCCGGAATCAACTTACCAGAATCCTTAACCCCGCAAAAGCGTTTAATCGCCGATTCTACCAGGTCTCCGAGCTGGGCGGATACCCCTACGGCACAGGCAATTAGGATCAGACTACTTTGTGTTAGGCTTTGGTTTGGAAGCAAGCGGCCAATGACAACTGCAGTCAGCACCGCCAGCGCTATTCCTCCGATTGCACCCTCAACCGTCTTGTTTGGACTAACCTTGGGGGCCAATTTGTGTTTTCCCAAGGCTCTGCCTGCAAAATAGGCCCCTGTATCTGTAGCCCAGGTCAGGCCTAAGGTAAGAAACGTGAGGTAAACCCCCTGGCTGAGATTGCGCAGCAATACCAAATGAGCAAAAAGCAGAACCACGTAATTTAAGGCCAAGAAGTTAAAGGCTAAGTCTTCAACCCTTTCCTTAGGGAAATTTATTACGAACAAAGTGAGACAAAACAACAACCAAAGGACAAATATAATAGGTAAAAACCTGCCTTGTTCAAGGTATGCTCCAATTACCAGGACTAATCCAGCAGCAAAACCGGAAATTTTCCAGTTCCTTAACCCCAAGCCCTCAGACATGGCAAACAGCTCACGCAAGGCCAAAAGCGCAAGCAATACCGTCACCGCTACCAAAAACCAGCCGCCGCGGTACACAATAAAGAGTAAGAGTGGACCCCCGATCAGAGAACTGATCACTCGCGTAAGAAGCATCTAATCACCGCCAAATTATTACGTCTAGTCCTGCCTGTACAGCAGGGTCCTATCCCTTGATTCCCCCATACCTTCGTTCACGGCTTTGATAGTCCAATAGCGCTTTGAGAAGCTGTGTCTCGTTAAAGTCAGGCCACAGAACATCAGTAACATAAAATTCCGTATAGGCAGACTGCCATAACATGTAGTTGCTTATTCTCATCTCACCTGAGGTCCTGATTATCAAATCCGGGTCAGACAAGCCAGCTGTATAAAGGAATCGATCGAAAAGCTCCTCATTGACATCCTCCGGTTGGAGTTTGCCCTGTTTGACAAGTTCGGAAATCCGGCGCACAGCCTGCAAAATCTCCCCCCGTCCCCCGTAATTCAACGCCAGATTTAAAATCAGTCCCTGATTATTCCGAGTGAGTTTGCCAGCCCGCTCAACTTCCAATTGAGCAGCTTCGGGCAGTTCATCCAGGTGGCCCATGGCCCTGATTTGCACATGGTTGCGGTTAAGTTCCTCCGCTTCCTGTTGCAAATATTCAGTCAGCAAATTCATCAGGATATCAACCTCGGATCGAGGACGTTTCCAATTTTCTGTGGAAAAGGCATATACAGTGAGAACCTTGATCTCAAGGTTGGAGCAGGTGGTTACCGCAGCCCGCAGAGTCTCAACACCGGCTCTGTGTCCCAGAGCGCGAGGCAAGCCCCTTTTGCGAGCCCAGCGGCCATTGCCATCCATAATGATGGCCAAATGCCGGGGTACGTTCACCAGTGCGTTGAGAACTTCTTGCCCAGGCTCCAGCTCAACTACTTTCGGTTTGACCAATTTAGACCACAACTGTTTAAACTCCACCTAACTCACCTCCAACCAGACCGCAACCGTGATTAGCAAAAACCCCCTGGGTCAGGGGGTTTATTTGTTTGGGCCTGAATAGCTCCCAATGGGCATGCAGTTACACAAATTCGACATTCAGTGCACCTCTCCATATCCACATAATGTAAAGCTTGAGGGGAAACCCGGATTGCCCCGAGCGGGCAAGAATCAATACAGATTCCGCACTGTAAACATTGTCCGGTTAAAATCATTAACATTTGTCCCCTCCGCTGCGCATTCTGTAAGCAACCACCAATTGAAGGCGACCGGACTGTAGGACCCTCTGCCGCACCACTCTCGCTTCGCCGGCAGAATCGCCGCCTCGAGGCGCCTGGGTAAGGACCGGAACTTCCATCTGATATCCAGCCCCCTCCAGAATACGCTGCGCTTCACCTATCTCAAACCCAGTTATATCAGGTTGCATTCATATACCCCTTACAAGAATCGGTTATACTTCCATGATTTCCTCTTCTTTTACCTGGACCACATGGTCTACCTCTTTGATAAACCTATCCGTACCCTTTTGAGTTTCCTCCTGCGCCCGTTTGGCATCGTCCTCAGATACTTCGTGTTCCTTCTCCATGAGTTTAATATGGTCATTGGCATCCCTGCGAATGTTGCGGATAGCAACCTTGGTCTCCTCCGCCTTCTTCCTCACCACTTTCACCAAATCAGCCCGGCGTTCCTTGGTCAATTGGGGAATAGTAATGCGGATCACCTGCCCATCGCTGGAGGGGGTAAGGCCCAGATCAGATTTGAGTATAGCCTTCTCTACAGTAGGCAGAGAAGATTTGTCCCAGGGCTGAATAACCAGCATACGGGGTTCTGGTACAGAAATGTTAGCCAATTGATTGATGGGAGTGGGAACCCCATAATAATCAACCGTGATCTTGTCCAACAAGCTGGGGTTGGCCCGGCCCGCCCGTAAGCTGCCATATTCCTTGCGCAGATTTTCGACAGTCTTCTTCATTCTGTCCTCAGCATCCTGGATAATTTCACGAATCACTGGCTCTCCCTCCCAACATAGGTTCCAATTTTCTCGCCTAGGATCACTTTGCGAATATTGCCCCATTCATTCAGGTTAAACACAATCAGGGGGATATTATTATCCATGCACAAAGAGGTAGCGGTTGAATCCATTACCCCCAACCCTTTGTTGAGAACCTCGATATAGCTTAGATGATCAAATTTTATGGCATCACCGTTTTTCAGAGGGTCTTCTGTATAGACTCCATCCACACGCTTGGCCATTAAAATCACTTCAGCTTCAATTTCTGCAGCCCGCAGCGCTGCGGTTGTATCTGTAGAGAAATATGGGTTCCCTGTACCGGCAGCAAAGATCACCACACGGCCTTTCTCCAGGTGCCGGATAGCACGCCGCCTGATGTAGGGCTCCGCAACCTGACGCATATCAATAGCTGAGAGCACCCGGGTATCTACACCATGCTTTTCCAGGCCATCCTGCAGCGCAAGAGAGTTCATCACGGTAGCCAGCATACCCATATAATCCGCTGTTGCCCTATCCATACCTGCTGAGCTTCCTTTAATTCCGCGCCAGATGTTGCCCCCGCCAACTACGATTGCAACATGCACACCCATCTTTATTATTTCTGTCACCTGAACAGCTACATTGTTTACGGTCTCCTGGTCTATGCCATAACCCATGTTCCCCGCTAAGGCTTCGCCGCTCAGCTTCAAAATTATCCTTTTGTATTTTGGTTCATTCATTAAAGGAACTACCCCCGTTTTCCTAATTATCTTTCTACAAATCGGTCTGAATTCCTTTCTCCGGAGCACCGGTTATTATAAAAAGAGAACACCGGAGCGGTGTCCTCTTAACTCCAAACCGGATTAGCGGTTCATCTCTTTCATAACTTCTGCTGCAAAATCATCCTGCCTTTTCTCCAGGCCTGCTCCCATTTCCCAACGCACAAACCTGCGCACAGAAATTTTCTCGCCGATTTTGGAGGTTTTCTCCAGGACCAATTGTGTAATAGTCTTATCCGGATCTTTAACAAATACCTGTTCCATCAGGCAGGCCTCTTTGTAGAACTTTTCAATCCGGCCTTCCACCATCTTTTCAATAATCTTTTCAGGTTTTCCTTCATTTAAGGCCTGCGCCTTTAAAATGTCTTTCTCATGTTGGACTATGTCCGCCGGAACGTCTTCCTTATTTAGGTATTCTGGTTTAGCCGCGGCGATCTGCATGGCAATATCTTTGACCAAAGCACGAAAATCATCCCCCTTGGCCACAAAGTCAGTTTCACAATTCACTTCTAACAGCACGCCAATCCGACCGCCCCCATGGATGTAGGCGTCAACAATACCTTCAGCCGCAATCCTGCCCTCTCTCTTAGCAGCGGCAGCCAGCCCTTTTTCCCGCAAAAAGTCAATAGCCTTATCCATATTGCCGTCCGTAGAAGCCAAAGCCTTCTTACAATCCATCATCCCGGCTCCGGTTCGTTCGCGCAATTCCTTTACCATAGCAGCGGAAACATCGGCCACAAATACGCACACTCCTTCATACTCTATCGAATTATTCCTAACCATATTCCTGGTAAAATATACGTCTTTAACAAAGAAGGCAGGGTGTCTGGCAGGTACCATTTGCTACCCAACCGGTCACCCTGCCTTAGTTGACTATTCCTCGCCGACAGCGGCGTCCTCAGCTTCCTCTTGGTCCCCGTGGGTCCCTTCGATTACTGCGTCAGCCATCTTTCCAGTCAAGAGTTTCACAGCTCGAATTGCATCATCATTACCCGGAATCACTACATCGATTTCATCTGGATCACAGTTGGTATCAACGATAGCGACAATGGGAATATTCAGCTTGCGAGCTTCTGCAACAGCAATGCGTTCCTTACGCGGATCTACGATAAACAGCGCAGAGGGAAGTTTCTTCATGTCCTTGATACCGCCAAGAAAACGCTCAAGCTTTTCCTTTTCGTGGTTCAGCTGAGCAACCTCTTTCTTGGGAAGAACATCAAAAGTACCTTCTGCTTCCATTTTCTCCAATTGCCTTAAGCGCTCAATCCGTTTCTGAATGGTCTGGAAGTTGGTAAGCATTCCGCCCAGCCAGCGTTCGTTGACAAAGAACATGCCGCAGCGCTGTGCTTCTTCCTTCACAGACTCCTGAGCTTGCTTTTTGGTGCCAACAAAGAGGATAGTGCCCCCATTGGCTGCCGCAGCGCGCACATAATTGTAGGCTTCTTCAACCTTTTTGACCGTCTTTTGCAGGTCTATGATGTAGATGCCATTGCGCTCGGTGAAGATAAAGCGAGCCATTTTGGGGTTCCAACGCCGGGTTTGATGCCCGAAGTGAACACCTGCTTCTAATAGTTGCTTCATCGAGATTACAGCCATAACTACACCTCCTCTCCGATCGTTTGTTTCCTCCGCCCGCCTCATCTCCTACCGGAACCGAAAACCGGCAACACCGGGTGGATCAGCCAAGCGTGTGTAATACACTCTAAACAATATAGCACAATCAGCTATTTCTGGCAAGCAAGCAAAATCATCTATTCGCCCAATGGAAGTTTTGCAGGTCCGTAATTCCCAAACAAAAGGCTTCCAACCTGGGTTGGAAGCCTTTTCCTTTGCTTGGGTTATTTAAGTCTGGATTGGACCACTCTAACTGCTTCTTCTTTGAGTTGTCTGGCCGTTGTGACGAGGTTTTGACGTTCCGCGCTGATACGGGCGACATACTCTTCATCTTTGACCATGGGAAGGTTGATGTCTACGCTGAGCAGTGCGCTGTTTAGGCTGGCTTCCGCGAGGTAGGCGCCTACGCCTACGTCACTGATCGCGCCTTTGTTGCCGATCCCGGAGAGGGCTTTGGCCAGCTTGAGGATCTCCAGACAGGTGCGGGCAATCTCCATGGGGGTATCGGTGGCGCTTTTCAGCACTTCCTGCATGACTTTGGTGCGCTCAGCTTTTTCTGTTTCGGTGTCTTTGGGCAGTTTCAGACTCGCCATGAATTTGCTGAATTCGGCGATGTCTGCTTCCACCAGGTACTCCAGCTTGGCGATTATGGCGTTGCCCTGGTCGAGAATCCCCTGGGTCTCGGCCTCTACGTCCTTATACTTCTCTTTCCCTACGGTTAAGTTGCCTACCATGGTAACCATGGCCACACCCAGGCTCGCGGCCAGAGCGGAGACGCTTCCCCCACCCGGGGTGGGCGAATCAGAGGCAGATATCTGTATCAGCTTTTTTACGGACCAGTCAAAAACTTCACTCATTCCGAAGCCCTCCCTATTTCGCCTGCTGCAGGCGAATGCCTTTCAGCACATTTTTAAAGATCAGCACGGTGGTGAGAGAACCTACACCGCCAGGTACCGGAGTGATGGCCCCGGCGACCTCTTTGGCCGCTTCGAAATCAACATCCCCGCAGATTCCACCCTCAATCTCATTGATACCGGCGTCAACCACCACTGCTCCGGGCTTGATCATGTCCCCTTTTATCATCTTGGCTTTCCCTACTGCGGCGATTACGATATCGCCCATGCGGGTAAAATGGCCCAGATCGGGAGTTCTGGAGTGACAGACAGTCACTGTGGCATTGTGTTTCAGGATCAGGAAGACCAGGGGTTTACCTACAGTTTCACCTCGTCCGACGATAACGGCATGCTTGCCGGAGATCTCGATACCGGAGCGCAGCATGATTTCTATACAGCTTTGCGGAGTGGCAGGGAACAGCCCCTCTTCTCCACTTAAGATATAGCCGCGATTTATGGGATGAACGCCGTCTACGTCCTTCTTGGGATCTACGGCGGACATTACCTTTTCTTTGGAAATGTGTTTGGGCAGGGGGAGCTCAATCATGATCCCGTGCACTGAATTATCTGCGTTGAGCTTGTGGATCAGGGCCAAGACTTCCTCTTCCTGCGTAGAGGCTGGCTTGGTAAACAGCTCAAAGTCGATGCCGACCTTGCTGGCGGCGTTCTGCTTGCTCTTGGCATAGACAACGGAAGCCGGATCATCTCCCACCAGAATCACAGTAAGTTTGGGGGTTATTCCCTGCTCACGCAGTTGAGCAACCTCCGCAATAACCTCTTCACGAATCTTGGCTGCTACGGCCTTGCCGTCAATAAGACTTGCCAAATTACATCTCTCCTCTCAACAGGCATAATATTACCTACTTGGTTTTCAAATACTCATCCATGGCCCGGGCAGCGGTTTTGCCTGCGCCCATGGCCAGGATTACCGTTGCAGCCCCGGTGACAATGTCCCCGCCTGCGAACACTCCAGTCTTGGAAGTGGCAAAGCTCTCAGGATCTGCCACAATGTTCCCTTTGCGATTTAATTCCAGTCCGGATGTGGTTTTGGTCACCAGCGGGTTGGGGCCCTGTCCGATTGCCACCACCACGGTGTCCACATCCAGGATGAATTCAGAACCCGGAATCGGGACCGGGCTGCGGCGTCCGGAAGCGTCCGGTTCGCCTAGTTCATATCTTAAGCACTTCATGCCCTTAACTACCCCGTTTTCATCCCCAATGATTTCCACAGGGTTCGTCAGGAGCTGGAATTTCACGCCTTCTTCCTCGGCATGTTCAAGTTCCTCATGCCGAGCCGGCATCTCATCGCGGGAACGGCGGTACACGATGATGGACTCTTCCGCTCCCAGACGCAAGGCAGTGCGGGAGGCATCCATGGCCACATTACCTGCCCCAAGCACCACTACCCTTCTGCCCACCTTGGTAGGGGTAGCATACTCCGGGAAGTTATAGGCTTTCATCAGGTTGCTGCGGGTGAGAAACTCGTTTGCGGAGTATACTCCCAGCAGGTTTTCCCCTGGAATGTTCATGAAATAAGGCAGGCCTGCCCCCGTGCCGATAAACACGGCATCAAAGCCCTCCTGCTGCATCAGCTCATCTACAGAAGTGGCCTTGCCAACCACCATGTTGGTCCTAATTTCTACCCCGAGCTTTTTGAGGTTTTCAATTTCAGTTTGAACTACTTCTTTGGGCAGCCGAAACTGAGGAATGCCATACATTAACACACCGCCAGCAACGTGCAGAGCCTCAAATACGGTTACTGAGTGTCCAAGTTTAGCCAAATCCGCTGCGCAGGTAAGACCGGCCGGTCCGCCCCCGATGATGGCAACTTTCTTGCCTGTCGGAGCGACTTTTTCCGGGTCTGCGACCCCTTGGGACAATTCATAATCGGCTATAAAACGCTCAAGGCGTCCAATCGCCACTGAATCCCCTTTTTTGCCCAAAACGCATTTGCTCTCACACTGAGATTCCTGCGGGCAAACCCGGCCGCAAACCGCGGGCAGGTTGTTCTTCTCCTTCAGCTTTTTAGCTGCACCAAGGAAGTCCTTTTCAGTGATCAGTTTAATAAAGTCGGGAATTAATACCTCCACAGGGCAACCCTGCCGGCAGAGCGGTTTTTTGCACTGCAAACAACGGGAAGCTTCGAGGGCGGCAGTTTCTGCGTTATACCCTAAGGCCACTTCGGAAAAATTAGTTGCCCTTTCAGCTGCATCCTGGCAGGGCATAGCCTGACGTGGAACCTTATTTAATGACATCCGCAGCCACCTCCACCACAGCTAAGTCTGGCCAAAGCGCGTTTTTCTTCGTCCTTAAAGTACTGGGAGCGGCGCATGGCTAAATCAAAATCAACCAGGTGCCCGTCAAATTCCGGTCCGTCTACACAGGCGAACTTGGTTTCTCCGCCCACGCTGATCCGGCAGGCCCCGCACATCCCGGTGCCATCTACCATGATCGGATTCATGCTCACTAAGGTCTTTATTGCCTGCGGACGCGTAAATTCCACAATGGAGCGCATCATGATCATCGGACCAATTGCCCAGACATGATCAAGTGTGCCGGTTTCCTCCAGCACCTGGCCCAGAGCGGTAGTGGCGAAGCCTTTGATTCCGGCGCTGCCGTCATCAGTGGATATCAGGAGCTTGTCGCTGACGGCTTCCATTTCCTCAGTCAAAATTATAAGGTCCTTGTTGCGGGCCCCTATGATGGAAATAACCTCATTTCCCGCTGCTTTTAAAGCGCGGGCGATGGGGTACATGGGCGCGGCTCCAAGCCCGCCCGAAACACACGCAACCCGGCCGTAATTCTCAATTTCAGTGGGTAACCCAAGTGGTCCGACAAAATCGAGAAACTGATCCCCAACCTGGAAACGGTTGATGATGGTGGACGAATAACCCACCTCCTGAATCACGATGGTTATGGTTCCTTTGTCACGATTAAAGTCCATAACTGTCAGGGGAATTCTTTCACCCTGTTCGTTGGCCCTGACAATGATAAATTGCCCTGGCTGAGCTTTGGCGGCTACCGCAGGGGCTTGTACTTCGAAAAGTACTATTCCTTTTGTAAGGTCTCTCCTGCTAACTATTGGGTACATCTTAGTGCAACTCCCCCTTTTAAAAAAGGTTTTTCACGAGAAATGCGCGCTTTTTTCCTCCATAGCCTGCGCATTTCAGTGCCCGTGTTCGATATACTCGGCTAATGTTGACGAGTATATCTTTCTAGGGTAAAAACATCACAACCCATATTAATTCGAGATTCTAAAGTTTTTTCCTGCTGCTCCAAGCAGAAAAAGAACTCTGCAGAAAACCATTGGCGATCAAGGCAGTGCCAACTGCATTATCCGAACTAAAGCGCGGCTCTGCAAAATATGCTTCTATCCCGGCAGAGAGCAGACTTGCTTTCAATTCTCCCCGGATGTATTGGTTGGAGGCTACCCCTCCGACCACCAGGACTTGCTTCAAGCCATGGTCCTTAACCCCGCGCCCGATAAGTTTTACCAAGGTCTTGCAGATGCAGGATTCCACTGCCCTGGCCACCTGTTCCCCCGAAGCCCCACTGTCGATCAAGCGTTGAGCCTGAGATTCCGGTCCGGAAAAACTAACGTCATAACCCCTGACTGCGGAAGGAATAAGTCCCTTACCGGGCGCCCCGTTTCGGGCAAGCAGCTCAAGTCCCGGCCCGGCCGGAAACGGAAGCCCCAGCCTTACCCCAACCCGGTCCACAAACTGGCCCGCGTGCAGATCCGTGGTACCGCCCAATAACTCTACTTCAAATAGGGGTTGACCGGAAATGATTTCACCCTTGAGCTTGCGCACCTTCAAAAGCTCGGTAGTCCCCCCGGAAAGATGGACAGCCAGGAACTCATCCGTCTCCGGCCCGCGAGCGGACCAGATTCCAACTGTTAAATGCCCTTCCTGATGCGAGGTTTCAAATACCGGAACTCCCAGGGCCTTGCCTAGTATCCTGGCTTGGCCCGCGCCCGCGGTAAAAACCGGCATATAAGACCCTTCAACCGGTCTGGGCCTTGTGCTGACCGCAATCCCGGCAATCCGGCGCAGATCAAAGTTTACGTTAAGCTCGTCCACCAGTTCCGGCAGGTTCTGAACGTGCTGAAAGAGGGCCGCAGATTGCTGCAGCCCCCTTTCTCCCCGGGTAACCTTCAGAACCCGCCTGAGGTCAGACCCTAACTCACCCTGCTTATCTACCAATGCAAGAGAAGTAGTATAGCAGCTCGTATCAATTCCCAAATACATTTCCATTACTCAAACTTACCCTCCGGAACAGTCTCAGTCTCAGAATCAGGCGGAGCTTCAGCCTGCGCAGCAGACTCCCCTGCGGTCTGTAAGCTCTGATTGGTGCTTTTCTCCTGTTCCGCGTTCGTCTTTACCAAAAGAGCGCCGAGGATGCCGTTAACAAACTTGCCGGATTCCTCCCCGCTGTATACCTTGGTCAGTTCAATCGCCTCATTGACAGATACATTACCGGGGATGTCTGGACAAAATAATAGTTCAAACCCTGCCAGGCGCAGAATATTGCGGTCAACCTTAGCCATCCGCTCCAGCATCCAATCCTTGGCAACTGACTGGATTGCCCGATCTATCTCCGCCAGGTTGGCCAATGTTCCGTTAACCAGCCGCCGTACGAATTCCCGGCTGGGCTCTGGTACCTTAAATTCCTCACAGGTGTAGTCAATAGCCTCAGTGGAGTCAATCCTGGTTACCTCCACCTGAAACATTACCTGTAGCGCTGTCTCCCTGGCCAACCTTCTGCTCACAAAAAATCCCCCTGTATAAGTGCTTGCACCTTTAGCTTGCCAAATTCGGTCCGTAAATAAACAGACCAACTTAGTACCTAAGCCGTGCACTTTTTCATAGAAAAACCTTCCTAAAACCTTTAGGTCCGGAAGGTTATCTACGCTCCCCAAACAAGTTCTGGAGCATCTCAGCAAAATTCCTGTTCTCATCCCTGCTTTTCCCCAGAAAAAAGCCTACGAGGATAAAGAGCAATATTACCAGTGTACGCCAAAAACCAAGCAGCACAAAGATTAATCCCAAAACAAAACCGGATACAGCTCCAAAGAATTTACCAGGATGCCTTTCCAGCAGCTGCAGACAGAAAGAGGACAACCTCTCACAAACCTGGCGCCAGAACTCCTTCATCTGAGGCGGACAGTGCTCGGAGCATCAAGACTCTGCACCATCACTTTCACCTCTGCAACCCTCAAACCGGTGTACTTTTCAACATCTTCCTTAACCATACCTTGTAATTCCTCCATCACTCGAGGAATCACAAACCCCGGATTCATCACGGTCTGGAGCTGGACGGCAATTCCTTCCGGAAGAGGTTGAATTCTGGGAACAACCTCTTTAATTCCCTCCACATTCAAGCTGGCCCGGCTGGCGATTTCTTCAATGGTTCGATCCGCGATCCTGATTTGCCCGAACTTGGTGGCTGAGACGGCAGCAACCGGCTCCGCCCCGCGAAAGCGCACCATGGTAAAGGATAAGATCGCCAACAACAGTAAGCCAATTGCGGCCAGGGATGAATACAGGGTATTTTTTGGTATTGAGTCAATCAGGTTTTGTACGGGATAAGCCCAGCCAACCATGACTGCCGTAGTAAAGACTGAAGCTGCCAGAAAGATAAGTCCTAGCAGAACCGCACCAAAATTTCCGATTCGCAAACTAAGTGACTCCCTTCAGTCCGAAACCAGATTTACTTCACTCTGACTTCTTCCTCTTTTACTTCCTGGGTTTGCTTGAATTCGACACCCTGAACATGCACGTTGGTTTCCACCACTATAAGTCCGGTCATGCTTTCGATGGCCTTTTTGACATTTTCCTGGATCTTGTAGGCGACATCAGGAATCCTGACCCCAAAATTGACGATTATGTACAGGTCTACTGCAGTTTCCTTTTCACCGACTTCGACTTTGACCCCTTTAGCAAGGTTCTTGCGTCCGAGCATTTCGGCAATTCCACCGGCGATGCCGCCGCTCATACCTGCTACCCCTTCCACTTCTGTGGCCGCCAAGCCTGCGATTATCGCAACTACCTCGTCCGCGATGCGTACGCTGCCTAATTCGGTACCAACCTGGGTGGGTTTCTTCTCCATGTCTTACACCTCCGCCTTGGCAGGAAAGTTCTGCCTATACTCACTATATTATACCAGAATCCAGATTCTATGCCAATGATCCGACAAGAAACCCCCGGAGAACCGGGGGCTAAACATTCCGTGTTGAAACTAAGCTTGCGATACGGCCAGGGCCTGGTCTAAATCCGCAATGATATCCTGTTCATGCTCGATACCCACGGAGAGACGAACCAAATCCTCGGTAACCCCGGACGTTGCTTGTTGTTCAGGGTCCAATTGCGAGTGGGTAGTACTGGCAGGGTGAATAACCAGGGACTTGGAATCGCCGACATTGGCCAGCAGGGAGAAGAGCTTCAGGCTGTCAATGAACTTCTTGCCCGCAGCCTTGCCTCCTTTAATCCCAAAGGTGAAGATTGCGCCGCTGCCGTTGGGCAGGTACTTCTTAGCCTTGGCATGTTCCGAACTGTTCTCCAGGCCAGGGTAATTGACCCAGGTCACTGCCGGGTGCTGCGACAAGAAGCGCGCCACAGCCAAAGCGTTGGATGAATGTCTTTCCATGCGGAGGTGGAGGGTTTCCAGCCCTTGCAGGAGCAGGAAGGAGTTAAACGGACTCTGGCATGCTCCAAGGTCACGGAGGATCTGAACCCGCATCTTCAAGATAAAAGCCACGGGGCCAAGGGCTTCGGAATATTTAATCCCATGGTAGCTGGGATCAGGTTCCGTGAAGCCGGGAAACTTGCCGTTAGTCCAATCGAACTTGCCTGCATCCACCACTACTCCTCCCATGGTGGTGCCGTGTCCCCCGATGAATTTGGTGGCGGAGTGTACCACAATGTCCGCTCCGAAGTCAATGGGACGGCAGAGGTATGGTGCAAAGGTGTTGTCAATAATCAGGGGAATTCCCGCTGCATGGGCCACCTCTGCGATTGCGGCTATGTCCAGCACATCAATGCGCGGGTTGCCGATCGTTTCCGCATACAAGGCCTTAGTTTTGGGGGTGATGGCGCGACGGAAGTTCTCCGGATCGCTGGGATCAACGAATTTAATGTTAATGCCAATCTTGGGCAGAGTTATTGCAAACATGTTGTAAGTACCGCCATACAGGTTGCTGGAGGAGACAATTTCATCTCCAGCGCCCGCGAGGTTCAGGATGGAGTAACTGATGGCAGCGTGGCCGGAAGACAAGGCCAAGGCTCCCACTCCGCCTTCCAAAAGCGCAATTCTCTTTTCGAATACATCCTGAGTCGGGTTCATAAGCCTTGTGTAGATATTGCCCGGCTCCGCCAAGGCAAACAAAGCTGCAGCGTGATCGGAATCACGGAATACATAGGATGTGGTCTGGTAGATCGGCACCGCTCTTGAGCCGGTGGTGGGGTCAGGCTCCTGGCCCCCGTGTACTGCAAGTGTTTCCGGACGGTATTGTTCTGTCAAAGCTTATTCCTCCTATACATAGTTGGGTTTGACGCCCCGAAAGCTGGTTCAGGCGTGAGCTAGTATGCCTCCTCCGGGCTGAAAGCTATGCAGTAAAAAGACCTCTCCATTATAGAAGAGGTCTGACCTGCGCAATCTTAACCCTCTTCTCATCTTTTCAGGACTTTTGATCCTGCAGGATTTGGCACCACTGCAATTCTGCCGGTTGCCGGGCTTCATTGGGCCAGTCCCTCCACCACTCTGGATAAGAAGCAATTTTTAAATTAAGGTTATTATATTTTAATTAAAGGCTTAATGTCAACGGGGAAACCCTTTTTATCGATTATTTATCTTCCCATCTGTCAATGCTGATCAGAACGGGAGCATCCGGGGTCTGATTCGGCGGGAATGATATCGTTGCCCCTACTCTTATCTGCTTAGTATATGTAGATCCATTCGGCAAAATTATCTGACCTGTACCGATGTAGGTGCGATGGAAGCTGATGCTGTTAGGGAACCCGGTAGGAACATTCGGGTATGAGTCTGTTGTACTGCCTACCGTCCAATTGATTGTACTGTCTCCCGGAACACTTGTATCGTACTGCCAGGTATATTGACCTTTTAACTGAAACGTTGAACCGTCATAAACCCAGGACCATACTGTAGAGCTGCCTGTGGTCGTCTTAAAAGCACCTGTCCAATTTGGGTCATTTGGATTGCTTATATCAACCGCAGTCGGCTGTGGCGGAATCAGACGATCGCTGGGAAAGGTACTTAAATCAGTACCCCACAAGGTATGCCCATCGTTTTGCAGCTTTATTTTGGTCTGTTCCAAGGCACCTTCTACGGCGCCTTCTGCAAGATAACGGGCCTGAAGATAATACTGCGTCTGTCTGGCTGTCTTGGTTTCCGCACTCACATAGTGCGCAATCAATACGCCGAGCAGTGAAAACACCGCTACAACGACCAGCGCCAAGGGTAACGCCGTGCCTTTTTCACCGAAAAACTTTCTCATCTGCCGCACTTCCAATCAACGCTTACAATCTAATTATCCCAAACTGTACTGCAGCATGGTCTGCGGTAACGCCCAGCGTCCCGGATGGCACAGGATTGGTGAAACTGAACGGAGTGCCAGAAGGGAATAGGGAATTGACTAATTTATCACCAACATAGAGTTGCAGATAGCCCCCCGATGCAATGGCCTGCAAGGTAGCGCTATTAGCTTGCACCAGGCTGGTGGTATTATCAGCAGCCTTTTGGATCTTATAAGACCATATTACGTTATTGTCCACCACCTTGCGATAGAATACAAAGTTGTTATTTATACCAAAACCTATATAGCTGTTGCTCTTGGCACTGGCATCCGAACTTGCCCACATGGCAATTTCACCGGCCGGTGCATCCTGTGTGGTCGTACCCATATCTTTGACTTTAATGGCAACCTTTACATTAAAATTCGAGGGGGTCCTTAATGGGACAAAATAATCCGCCTTATCATTGCTGTTGCCGTTTCCGTTTATGGCCTTGGACACATACGGAAAATTGGTATCATCCCAGCCGCCGCTGTTAAAATTGCCGTTGGTGGGCATCCAATCACTATTATTCCATTTGCATGTTATTAACGAGTATTTGTAAACACGTTCAGTTGTGCCGTCTGGCTGGGGCGAATCTACATATAAATCATAGTAGCCGAAAGGAAGGGGGTCAGTGGTGGCCCCGCCATCCGGCCCAACAGTATACAAGGTTACTGTCAATGTCAGTCCGTCAGCCGCCACTACGTGAGGCGTTGTCCCGGAAACATTCGTCGAGGCAAACACTTGACCGCTATCCTGCAGCGTAACCACGGAGTTTGCATTAAAATGAGTATTAGCTCCCTTAATCACGATATTTGAATAGGTATTACTGCCGCTGCTTAACGAACTTGGTGAAACCGAAAAAATGTACGGTGCTCCAGGGCCAGTGTTCCAGCGAGGGGACATGGTGGTCTGAACATCCAGATTCTCGTTCTGCGCGCTGAGTGAAAGGCTTACTGGAATCTTAGGAGCTGAAATTGAAGTAGTATTGACATTAGCCATCCCTGCAAAATCTGCCACGCTAACGTTAGAAGCCAGCACTGTTACTTTGCTCGGAGTTTCAGATCCGGGGGTGCTATACTCATTGAGAGTGAGCTTTCCCTGGGTTTTGTCGTAATAGTATTCCTTGTATTTTTTCCCGCCTGCGTTAAATAGTTTTACGTATTGATGATTTCCCCCGTCGCCCGTAACATCAACAGATACTGCAGACTGTACATCTTTCTCCATTCGCGTCATTATCATCCGGGAAGTCATTCGCAAATCCAGCTGACTTGACTGTTTGTTGATAAGCCGCTGCCCGGTTAGAAAGACCTGGCTAATACTACCTAGAGCTATCCCCAGGATAACCAATGTACTCATCAATTCTATCAGAGTAAAACCTTTTTCGGAGCTTGCAAACCGCCTAAACACTGATATCACCTTCCCGTCATATAAGTAATAACACCAGTTGAACGGCGAACAGTACCAGATCGCCCGGTCTGATCCCAGGTAACGGTTACTGTGACTCCAATCAAATATTTACTATATAACGCCGTAGCTGGACTTGTCGCATTGGGATCCGTCCAAGATGTGTCGGAAGAATCAACTACGTTATAATCCCAGGAACGATAAAAAGTGGTGTTATTCTTAGTGATGGCAACGTTGGACTCTGGTTGAATATTGTTTCCAAAATCTAAAGGTTTAGAGGGCCAATGGCTCTTAATATCTTCTAATTTATCTTGGGCCAGGCCTAACGCAATGTTTTCCTGGGAATTACTACGACTGAGAATTGCCCCGTTGCTGATTAACCCGCCAAAGCTCATGACTACAATCGTAATCAGGGTCAATGAAATCAGGAGTTCGACCAATCCGAACCCGCTTTCTGAATTCTGAAACCCATTATTGTAGACCTTTTTCACCGGGAACCCTTCTTTCAGACAACAGATAAAATTACATCATTTATAAATAGTATTTGTGAAATATTTCGTTTTTCCTGCCGATTTTTGGTGGGGTACCAAAAAGATCCTTAAAAAAATAGGTACCGCACCCCGCAGTACCTACTTTTCTCAATTTTCTCCGATAATTCGACGTTGAATAAAATTAGTGTATACTTCTCCGCGCCGGTAAAAGGCGTTATCTAAAACTTTCAAATGAAAAGGAATCGTAGTGTGAACCCCTTCGATCTCAAATTCCAGCAGAGCCCTTTTCATCCGGCTGATGGCCTCATCCCTGGTCCGGCCCCAGACGATCAGCTTGCCTACCATGGAATCATAAAAAGGAGGAATTGTGTACCCGGCATAGGCGGCGCTGTCCACCCTGACTCCTAAACCTCCGGGCGGGTGGTAAAGCGTAATCGTTCCGGGACTGGGCATGAAGTTCTTGTCCGGGTTTTCCGCGTTGATTCGACACTCGATAGCCCAGCCGTCAATCTTAATGTCCTGCTGGGTGTACCCTAACTCCTCCCCGGCGGAGATGCGGATCTGCTCTTTAATTAAATCAATCCCGGTGACCAGTTCAGTCACTGGATGCTCCACCTGAATCCGGGTATTCATTTCGATAAAATAAAAGTTGTTATGCATATCGAGCAGGAATTCCACCGTACCGGCGCTCGTGTAGTTGGCGGCCTTGGCCGCCTTTATAGCCGCCGCGCCCATCTTGATCCGCAGCTCCTCATTTAGGGCAGCGGAAGGGGCCTCCTCTATCAGCTTCTGGTTGCGGCGCTGCAGGGAACAATCTCGTTCACCCAGGTAAACAACATTTCCGGTATGGTCGGCAAGAATTTGAAATTCAATATGCCTGGGCTCTTCTACGTATTTCTCCAGATAAACCTCCGGGTTGCCAAAGCAGGCCTGGGCCTCGGACATCGCGGTCTGCATGGCCCGAACCAAGTCCCCTTCGTTTTGGGCAATACGCAGACCCTTCCCACCCCCGCCGGCTGAGGCCTTGATCATGACCGGGAACCCAATCTTCCGGGCAATCTGCAAAGCTTCCTCAGGATTTTCTATTACCCCCTGTGACCCGGGAACCACAGGAACCCCGGCTTCAATCATGGTCTTGCGGGCTGTGGCCTTGTCCCCCATCAGCTCAATGGCCCGGGCCTTCGGGCCGATAAATTTAATATTGCAGGTCTCACAGATCTCGGCAAAATATGCGTTTTCAGACAGGAAGCCGTACCCGGGATGAATGGCATCCGCCCCGCTAACTTCGGCAGCGCTGATGATATTGGGGATATTCAGGTAACTTTTGGCCGAAGGTGCCGGACCGATGCAGAAAGCCTGGTCTGCTTCCCGCACATGCAGAGAATCGCGGTCAGCCTCCGAAAATACCGCTACAGTTTCTATATCCATTTCACGGCAGGCGCGGATGACCCTGAGCGCGATCTCTCCCCGGTTGGCCACCAAAATTTTTTTGAACATAGTTCTCCCTCTCTACTGCTTTTCAATCAGGAAAATGGGTTGGCCGTATTCTACCGGCTGTCCGTTCTCCACTAAAATTTCCACTACCTTGCCGGAAACTTCCGCTTCAATCTCGTTCATCAGTTTCATTGCCTCAATGATACAGACAACCTGACCATCCTTAACCAAAGCTCCTACTTCGACAAAGCCTGGGGCATCAGGGGAAGGGGAGGAATAAAACGTGCCAACCATGGGCGCCACAACCGCAACCAGGTTAGGATTGGACTGCGCGGTCACAGCGGGTTGCTCAGGGGCTGCCTTTACAGCCTCAGTCCCGACAACCGGGGCCATAGCGGGCAAGGCAGCGGGAGAGGAAACTGCCGCAGAGAGGCCGCCTTTTTTTATATTTATTTTGACCCCTTCGCTTTCGAGGTTAAGTTCACTGATCTCCGTATCATTGATCACCTTAATCAATTCTTTAATTTCCTGCAAATTCATAGCGGAATCCTCCTTCGAGTCTGTAAGCTCCTTTGTTACGGGAGCGGAATAGGCCTGGTTTTGCCGGGATATCCGGCTCTCGAAAAACTTGCGGGCCACCTGCGGAAACATGGCATAAGAAAGTACATCTTCCTCACTACGGGCCAAACTTCCAAGCTCTTTGGCGCTTTGTTCCAGCCCCGGAGGGAGCAGGTCTGCGGGCCGGCAGGTGATGGGCTCCTCTTCCCCGATAATCTTTTTTCTTACTTCCGGGTCAATTTCTGCCGGGGCGGCGCCATAATAGCCCCTGACGTAAGCCTTGACCTCACCGGGAACCAATTTGTATCTTGCCCCGGAAAGCACATTCAATACAGCCTGGGTCCCAACAATCTGGCTGGTGGGAGTAACCAGCGGGGGGTACCCCAGTTCCTGCCTGACCCGAGGTATCTCCTGCAAAACCTCATTGATTCTGCCCAAGGCCTTCTGCTGTTCCAACTGTGAAACCAGATTGGAGATCATGCCCCCCGGAACCTGGTGTTCGAACACCCGCATGTCCGTTATCCGGGTAACCCCCCGTTCAAACCCTCTCTCCAGGCGCAGGGTCTCAAAATACTTGGCCAGTTTGAAAAGTTTCTGGAGGTCAAGTCCGCTGTCGAAGTCTGACTCCTGCAGGGCCCTGACCACGGTTTCTACCGGTGGTTGGGAAGCGCCGAAAGCGAGAGGGACAGATGCAGTATCAATTATATCAACTCCAGCTTCAGCAGCCAAGAGGTACGTGCCTAAAGCCATACCCCCTATGTAGTGACTGTGCAGCTGAACCGGAAGCTTAAGGGCTGCTTTAAAGCGGGTTACCAGCTCTTTGGCTTTAAAAGGAGTTAACAGTCCCGCCATGTCTTTGATGCAGATCGAGTCTGCGCCCATTTTCTCGAGCTCCAGGGCGGTCTCCAGATAGTGCTCAGTGGTGTGCACCGGGCTGATGGTGTACACTACCGAAGCCTGGATGTGCGCGCCGGCCTCACGGGCGGCCTGCATCGGAACCTGCATGTTTCGCACATCATTCAGCGCGTCAAAAATCCGGATAATGTCGATGCCGTTTTCTACAGACTTATGTACAAAGGCCCTTGCCACATCGTCAGGGTAATGTTGGTAACCTAGCAAAGACTGACCCCGCAGCAGCATCTGCAGGGGTGTTCGGGTGACCTGCTTTTTGATGGTGCGCAGGCGTTCCCAGGGATCTTCGTCCAGGTAGCGCATACAGACGTCAAAAGTGGCCCCTCCCCACACCTCCAGGGAATGATAACCCACCTGATCAAGTTCGACCAATATGGGCAGCATATCCGCAGTCCGCATTCTGGTGGCCCACAAACTTTGATGCGCGTCCCGCAAAGTGGTGTCGGTAATCTTCAGCACCGCGATTTCCCCTCTCTAAAACTCGCCTGAAACCTACTCATTGCACCGGGTAATAGAAAAGCCCAGGTAAAAAACTAAGGCGGTTTTTCAACCCGAGCCTAATATTCAGGATGTATAATTTTTATAAATTAATACTGCTATATTATATGCTCTAATGCATTATATTTTCAATCCAGAAAGCAAAAGTATACAGTATATATCACTGGCGCGGCACCACTACCACATTTTCCAACCGAACTCCAGCGGCACGAACAGCTATTTCCTGCAATTTGGTGAGTTCGGCAGCTGAAAACTTTTCCCCGTACACTGTTAGGTTAACCCCGCTGGAACTTACCGTGCTGACCACATCTTTAAAGCCCTTGGCCAGGATCTGGTTTTCGATCTCACTTTCTTTGGCGCTGGTTTGAGCCAGCTCCAGCAGTTGGCTCTGCGCCCCCTTGCGGGTTTCGGCTGAGACATTGGAATTATTGATCAGTTCATTTAGTATGTCCCTTTGTTGTTGGTGTTTTACCTCTCGCTCATGCCGAAAGGATACAAAAAAGGACGTTTTTACCTCTTCCCCCGCCACCTCAATTACCCCGCTTTTCTGCTTTGGGGGTGTATCCTCCTGGTCAGTTTTTACGTTGGAAGCTCCGCTAAAGCCCAGATAAAGAAAAAAAGTACTCAATAACAGCAGGGCTGCAAGTCCAAGCTGCTTTTTTTTGGCTTTCATTTATTTACTCCCCCTTTTACCGAAGGTTCAACCCGAATTTTACCGACCGGAATACCCAAAAGGGTCTGCACAGATTTCTGAATCCGTTCGAGGACATAAGGATTTTTTGCCCCTTCAGCCACCACCAGCACTCCTGAAATTTGCGGACTGAGCTCGACAATGCGAACCGGCTGGCTCCCACCCCCGCTTTGGGCCCCCGCCAAGACCATGGTCTCATTGTCATTGGTTTGAGTTTGCGTGCGCTTTCCCCCTTCTTTCGGGTTTTCCTCCTGGCTGGTTTTAGCCTGGGTGCGGTTTGTGCCGTATTCTGAGCGCGGTCCGGCGGACAGGGTAACTGCCACGCTCACCCTGCCAACCCCGTCCATCTCGCTGATCACTCCTGCTATTTTATTTTCCAGTGAACTTTCCAGCTTCTCCAGTTCGCGTTCCGCAGTTTGTTGTACCGGTTCCTGCTTGGACACTGTCCCCAACCCGCTCCAATTTCCGGTGAGCAGGACCACCACCACGGCCGCAATGACTACCAGGAGCAGCACCGGCAATTTTTTGGCATCAGGCCCACTGCCCAGACCGTTTAACCATTTCACCCTTTTCAACCCCCTCGTACATCTATTTATTTGCTCCGGAGTCAAAACGAACCTGGATCTTATCCCCGGATACCCCTAACAAAGTCCCCAACCGGGTCTTCAACTCCTGGCTTATGCGCTGCTCTTCCGCGCTCAGGCTTTGCTCGGCGGGTTTCTGCTTTTCCTGGCCGCTAAGCGGCTCGATGGGCAGAATTGCGGGCTCGGATTGCCCTACGAATACACTTAATTTTTGGATTTCGCCGCTGGATTTGGTTTCAGCAGCAAGGGTCACCTGCTTTACCCCTTTAACAGTCAGAGCCAACGCCTTGGCCTGCCTTTCAAGAACCTTCCTGTACTCTTCCAGTGCAGCCTGCTCCCCCTTCTCCCGCAAGCTTTTACCCTGCTGCAAAACCTGGGCAAACTCCTGCCCGGAGCCGCCTGCTTCATTCTGTGACCAGGCTGGAACCTCAAACTCCAGGGGTTTGTTCAGTAGTCTGCTAACCGGACTTAAAATGGCCATAAGTACAAATAATCCCATCACCAACTGGACAAACCGGCGCATGGAGCTATTGGGCAGCAGTAGTTCCATAAAGCTGGCCAGTATAATAACGACAGCAATATTGCGCACCAATCCACTTATTGCCTCCATCATCCTTCCCCCTACTAGCGCAGCATCACGGTCAGGTTCCCAGTCGCCAGGATAATCGAGATAGCCATAAAGAACATGATTGCCACTGAGGCTACACAGGCGAAAACCAAACTCAAGCTGGTACTCATGGCCTGGAGGGCCTCTGCCAGGGAGGAATTCCCCAGCGGCTGAACCAAAGCGGCAGCGATGCGGTAAATGATCATGATAGCTACTATTTTAATCACGGGCAGTAAGCAGATGAGAAAGATCACGATAATCCCCACCAGCCCCACCGCGTTTTTAAGCAGGAGGGCTGAGCCGACAACCAGTTCCACCGCATCGGACAACCACCTGCCGACCACCGGCACAAAGGTGTCAGTCGCAAACTTGGCTGAACGCAGGGCTACCCCGTCAGTGATCGACCCCGCAACCCCCTCGATGGACATAATTCCGATAAAGATGGTAAGGGTTAGGCCCAAGGCTGCCTTGGTTGCTGAATTAAACAAGCCGGCCAGCTTGGACACCTTTAGGTTAGTGGAGATCTGATTGATGATGCCCAAGACCGCACCTAACAACACCAGGGGTAATACGATTTCCTTAATAATGGTTGAAATGAAACTTAATACTCCGAGGATGAAGGGCTGAAAAATAGCGGCCGTAGTCAAATTCCCCAAGGCAACCAAAAGGGTTAACAACACCGGCAGTAAAGCCTGCATAAACCCAACCATATCTCCGATCGCCTTTTTGCCTGTATCTACAGCTACAGTTAGGGAAGCAAGGGCTATAGTGATCAGCACTAAATAGCTCATGGCTTGCGCCACTTTACTAACACTGCCCTCAAAGGAGTTTTGCAGCTGCTGCAGAACCCCGCAGAGGATCGCCAGGATTACCAGCTTAACCATTAATCCCGCGCTGGCATACACCTCTTTAAACAGCAGTCTGACCACCCCGTAAAAAAAGGCCTGCGGCTTCAAGTCCACTTTGCCTGCCTTGAGGTTAGAGATAAGATTGCCCGGATCGAGCTGAGGGAAATAACTGAGGGTTTCCTCGTCAATTTTACTAAGAAAGCTCTGGATATTACCCAAATCAATCGTATTAACCTGCTCCTGAACTTTCGCGGCGGGGTTCTCAACATTATCTTCCGCCTGGGCCAAGAGCGGTTGAACATTGACAAAACTTGTCCACACAACAAACAGAACCACCAGCAGGTACTTTCTTTCTCTTCCCATCCATTCACCTCCCGCAGCTTCCATGCTGGCTTCAGCACCAGCAGCGGATGAAAATTCCCCATATCTCAAGGGTGAATTGACTTACCACGTAGTGGAGACATCACGAGCGAGCCGCTCAACATACTCCGCGAACAGCCGAACGGAGCAACGTGCTCGCGCCCCATTTACGTCTACTTTTGCGAGAGTGAGAGCTGTGAGCGGTTAGTATGTTCGGCGAGGGAGTTGCGCAACGAAGGGGTAAGTCAACGACGGATTTCTAACCACCTCATAGAAATACTAGGCTAGAAATCCTAGTCCCCGGAGGTGGGTTCGACCTCAGAGACAGTATCTTCATAGTAGGTGGGTTCGACCCCAGAAAGCAGTAGTTTCATACTCCTAAGGAATGAGGCGTATCACTGACTCCATGATTGCAACGATTATAGGCAGTGCCAAAACCATCACCAGAATTTTAGCTGCAAACTCTACCTTGGTGGCGATGGCACCCTCCCCGGCATCCCTGCAAACCTGGGCGCCAAATTCTGCAATATAGGCAATTCCAACAATCTTTAAAACAGTAGCCAAATAAAAGGAGTCTACCCCTGCGTGAGTGGCCAGGTCGTTTAACACATCGATGACGACTTTAATTTTTGTGGCCACGAGCAGGAAGATAATCACACCGGCAGCCAAGCCTAATTGGAGGGCAATTTCCGGACGCTGGTTTTTCAGCAGTACAATTAATATGGAGGCGACTAGCCCGAAGCCAACTATCTGCAGGATCTCCATGGGTACCCGCTCCTAATATAGGTTGAACACGGATTTTACCAAACCGAAGAGTTGACCGATGAATTGTACTACCAGGATCAGAACGACCACCACTCCCCCAAGGGTAAGGAGTTGGGCCTGCTCCTCTTTGCCGGCTTGTTTGAGTACTATGTTCAAAACCGAAATCAATATGCCTATACCCGCTATTTTAAATACTAAATCGAAGTTCATTTACCACACCTCTATTACCAAATTACCAGGGCTAAAGCAGAACCGGCCAAGAAACCCATATAACGCCAGACCCGCCCAATTTTCAGGCTTTTTTCCGTTGCATCCTCTTCCTGGGCCAGAAGACGGCTGCAGGAAAGCTTGAGCTTTTTCTTTTCTTCTATGCGGTCCGTGGTCCCCAAGCCTACTCCAATACTATTGATTATTTTCCAATCGCCGGAAGTGAAACAAAAAGCCATAGCAAGTTCCTCACAAGTCCTCTCCCATGCAAGTCCAGCAGGCTTTCCTTTGAAGACCTTCTCTGCCACCTGCAAAAAGAAACCGCTAACAGGTTGATCCACCCCCGCCACAGCAATCCGGAGGGCCTGAGGCAGGGGAGTGGCTCCATAACTGATTTCTGTTTCCAAAGCAGCAACCGCCTGGTGAAAATCCCGAAGCTGCTTTGGCCGCAGTGAATAACGTTTGGCCACAATCATTCCAAAGGCGCTGCTGCAAAGTACGATGCTTAATAACGCAGCCATCCTTAGCAAATTAATTCCCCCTTCTGGAGGCGGAAATTTCGATGTTAGAACCTAATTTCATTCGTGAAACGGGTAGCAAATTCTTCCCTTGGGCGGTATCAATTATTCTTTCCACCGTTCCCACTCCCAGGCTTCGGCTTAAAACCACAATCCGGCGAAAAACTCCGGTTTGCAGGAGTTGTTTCAAGAACGGTTTGCGCATAGCATCTTCTTCATCTTGACCGTGCACCGTTGTTATTACTGATACCCCGCCGTTTACTGCTTCTTCCAGTGCACTTATATCCTCAGGCTTGCCCAACTCATCGGTGACGATCACTTGAGGGGCCATGGCCCTAAGAAGCATAATCATTCCTTGGGATTTCGGGCAGCAGTCCAGTACGTCGGTTCGCGGTCCCAAGTCGTTCTGAGGTATCCCTTCCCAGCAGCCGGCCAGCTCGCTTCGCTCGTCCACCACGCCCACGTTTTGACCCGGTAGTCCCAATTCGGGAATGCCATTGCTGAGAAGTCGTACAATGTCCCTGAGCAAAGTGGTCTTGCCCGCTTGAGGAGGGGAAATTATAAGTGTGCTTTGCAAGGTTCTATTAGTAATCAGGTAGGGTACAACCTTTTGTGCCACATCCTTTACTTCCCTGGAAATGCGGACGTTGAGACTTGAAACGTACCGCATGGTTTTGACCTTTCCCGCCTCAACCACCACTCTGCCGGCCAGCCCTACCCGATGCCCGCCCGGTAGGGTGAGAAATCCATTTCTCAGTTCTTCTTCCCAAGCATAAATCGAACTGCGAGTCATTATCTCCAAGCTGGTACGAACAATTTCCGGAGTAACTGAGAAGCCTTTCGAAGTATCTAACGTAACTTGGCCGTCAGGGCTGACACTAATTTCTTTTTGACCGCTGCGAAGCAAAATGGGACTGCCGGAACGGAGCCGCAGTTCTTCAAGAATAGTACTATACTCGGAAGGAAGATTTCTGAGCAGGGATGCTGCGGGTTGAGCCAAGAGAGGTACAATTTCGCAACAAAACCGGTCATTCCCATTCACAGCTGGCCAGTTGACAGCCTTTTTTATCATGACCACTGCTTGGTTCACCCCTTTTTCTTTTAGATAAATATGACCTGGTGGACAGCTTTAGAACGTCCCTTTGCCCAGGTCAGCAGTGCCCTGCTAAATCCAAAAAATAAAATCCCCTGAACCTGAAGTTCAGAGGATTATGCTCAATCCGGTTATGGTTCCCAATCAAATTTGCCCGGTCGCTCAGTGTATGAGATAAATTCAATCTTTACGGGGGAATCTGGAATCAAGATCGGCTGGAATGTTACTTTAACATAAGCGGTGACGCGAAAGTTAACAGTATTAAGTAATGTGACGCTGGTTTTTTCTTTATAAGTGCCAACGCTTTCGATATACAGATAGTTGGTCAATTCTCCAGGAGGTGGATTCTGGGGAGTTACCGGCAGGGTTTTTTCATACTTGATAACCCACGTAAAATTACCTTCATCGTATGGTTGTCCAAGTACTAGTGTTTTTGTGGAGGTTGGGTAAGTTTTCCCAAATGGTATTGCAGGTAGAAGGTTCGAGTAGCCGGAAGTACCAAAAGCGTTTGTCTTCATGTCCAAAGCATAAGGGCTGCTGTTGTTTTGCACAGCTATCTTAACGTTGTACAGTGCATTTTCAACTCCGGCCTCTGCTACATACCTGGCCTGCCAGCTGTCAACCAGTTGCCGGTTAACCCTTAGTTCGTTCGTCAACAAACCCATAAAAGTCAAAATAAAAACGGAAAAAATCGCTACGCTCAGTAGGGAGAAGGGGAGAGCGTAGCCGCTCTCCCTATTAGCTAGTTTTTCTATCCTCACTGAATTCATCTCCCTTAAGGATTCCGGGTTACCGTAAACTTGGCCTTTACTTTATTGTCTGTGACCGTCACTCCCAAATACCCGGTTCCGCTGGGAACCTTGTCTGTTTTCAGAACAACAGTACCATTGACATACAAGGTTAGCCAGTATTTCCCATCTATTTTTTGTTTGACTGCCCTTAGAACAGCCTCACCGTTAGTTACCGAGACGCCCGAAGGGAGAGTAAGCTTGTACACTGAACCTTTTTCACCGTAGTATACTCCTGTCTGGTTAATACCAAATCCAACGTACCAACCTCCACCGCCATTGGTATTGTTAAGTCCGTTATAGTTAAGGGTCAACAAGGCCAGTTTCCCCGCGTCAGTAGAATTTTGGTCTGTGATCTGAACTCTAGCCTCATAATCAAACTCCGCAACCTTATGGTTGTAATACAGAATTTTGTCGTTACTGTTTTCCTTCTTAACTATTTCTTTGGTGCCGTAATTGATGGAACCAAAGCCTGGTATGTTACCACGGTCTACCTTCCAATCGTCATCAGACTCGTTCGAATCATCATGATTGTTCCAACTGTCATTGTCAGGTTCGTAATGCTGGCCGTCATCCTTTTTGTCATAATCCTGATCGTCATCTTCCGGGTTCTTGGCATGTGTGTCATTATTCACAGTTAGGGACGCTAATCTAAAGGCCTTTTCGTATAACCCAGATTTGGGAATATTCGGTGTAATAGCCCAAACGTCATATGTGTTTGTTGTCACATCTGTCTGCTTTAGTTCAAAATAGATCTCAGTCTTTGTATTGTCAGTGCGAACTATTTTGTCAATTCCATTGTTCTTATAAACAACATTGTTGGTGAAATTGGTCAAATCCAGCGTCGCGCCTTGAGGAACAAGAACCACGAAGGTATTGGTGTTGAAGTTAGTCTCTGCAGCAGAAATATGAATGGTTTGTTTCCCATTGCCGGGCACATCATCCCTAGTGTCGTCGTCATCATCTTTGGCATTGCTCTCGCCAATGTTTCTGTCATTTCCATCCCCATGGTCGTCTTCAATTTTTTCAGTCCCATCAAAAGTCACCTTGGGTGGTGCTACCATGGTTATGCGCGGTACGGGCGAAGAATTTGTGTTTACCGAGCGGCTGGTGGCGGTCGCGGAAAAGGTCATCTCCGAGCTTCCTACTTTCACCCGGATGTCCATATTCACATAGTCATAAACTTTCCCTTGTTCAGCTACCGGGGTAAAAAAGGCCATGCTGATAGCCGGAATAATATAAGTTATGTTCCCTGTTTCGTTATCCTTTAAGTATACCTGACTCTTTGCACTATCAAAACCGTAGGTCTTAACCTTACCTGCCTTATCGACTATCAGAATAGTGCTGGGATCTTGTACCGTAGTACTCTTGGCTTCCTCTATTTCCTTCACCATCCTGGTCAGAACGGCCCTGGCACTGATTCTGCTTTCCATTTCATTGTTTTGCCGGGCCAGTAATATCTGTCCCTTCCCCGATACATTTAATACTGAAAGTCCAATTACAGACAAAATTACAACTGCTGCCATGACCTCAACTAAAGTGAAACCCAACTGCCTCCTGCTAATTCTTTCAGTTAGATGTTTTAACAAAATGGTCACCTCCCGACTAGTTCACTGGTTAACATTATAGTCTTATCTGTCCCGGACTGGTTATCCCGCCATCTAACCGTCACGGTTGCAGTCATATCATAATAAGTGTAATAACTATTTACTGTATTAAATTTATGCTCAGTATCCGTGTCAGCAATGGGAGTTACAGTAACATAACGGTAAAACTTCTTGGGCATTCCTTTTTGAACTTCCTTCGATACTTCTTCAGGAGTGCCTTGTGAGTAGACAATATCACCTAAGCCCAGGGGAGGATTGTTATTCGTGGGGGTAAACTCGTCCGGCGTGTGGGGCAAAAATGATTTGACCTGTTCCATTTTTTCCATCGCCAGCGCCATAGCAACTGTTCTTTCTTGCGCCTGCTGACTTTTGATATTTCCCTGGTTAATGATTCCCAACATTGGGAGCAAGACAACGGTCAAAATAATTGTCGCCACCATCACCTCAACCAAGGTGAACCCGTTTTCACCGGAAAACGGGGTGCGCGTCACATCCACCCACTCACCTCCCAAATACAAAAAACCTCTCCATTTGCTCGGACAGGCTGGAAGTAGAAACCTCCGGCGGTCCGGCCGGCATTGCCAAGAATGACATTAGCCCCGTGACTTTGCGTCACCAGGTTTCCCTGGTTTTGCCTTGAACGGACAACATATATTTTTCCTTATTAAAGGAATTCGCTTTTTTCTACTTATTTCCTGCTAGCCTGGCAGCTTTTTTAGAGAAAATTGCGGAAAATTACCCATTGATGCAACCATTTGCCCAGACAATATATTAATTCGCCAAATTACAACTGCTGATAGACGAAAAAATGCAGAACCCGAAGGTCCTGCCATGATTTATTTATTAGATGTCTGTGGTTACCCCCGGGTCTACATAGTCAAGGGTCTCATCATTGATAAAGACTACTGTATCACAGTTTGGACAAGTAACCTCAAGAATATCGTCATCTTCAAGAACATCCGAATCGAAGCTCACTGTTTCATGACAGGAGGGACACTCTACCTCGACAAAGTCTTCATCATCGTCGTCCAATCCCATTACCCCATCCTCGTAAACCTCATCCTCCAGGTCATACAGGTCCTCATCCAGGGTTTCCACATAGGTCTCCAGCTCTGTATGGGACTCTCTCAAGTCTGAAACTGAGTGTGCCAGATCCTGCAGCAGATCGATCATACTGTTAAGGACTTTGCCCTCTTTAGAATCCCTGCCAAGGTCCAAGCCTTCAGCCAGCCCTTGAATATAGGCTGCCCTTTGCGTCAAGTCGTGCATGGTGGTACCTCCTTGGTTTGAAAATCTCTAGATAGTATACCACCAGGACTTTTTTCTAAACCTAGGCTCTTTGCACATAACTGCCGGTGCGCGTGTCAATGATCAGGACATCGCCGATATTAACAAAAAAAGGCACTTGCACAATTGCTCCAGTCTCCAAAGTTGCCGGCTTGGATCCACCAGTCGCGGTATCTCCCTTAACACCTGGTTCGGTCTCGACCACTTCCAGTTGTACGCTGTTGGGGATATCAATACCCATTACATTTCCCTGGTGGAAAACCACCCCAATGGACATGTTCTCCTTAAGCCACTTTACGCCGTCCCCAATTTGCGCTGAGGTTAGGGTGTACTGCTCATAATTTTGGTTGTCCATGACCACAAAGTTATCCCCTTCTTTATACAAAAACTGCATTTCATGCCGTTCCACTCTGGCCTTAGGCACTTTTTCCCCTGCATTGAACTTGCGCTCCACCACAGAGCCGGTCTTGATGTTTTTCAACTTTGTCCTCACAAAGGCCGCGCCCTTGCCGGGTTTTACATGTTGGAACTCAACTACCTGGAAGACATCACCCTCCAGTTCAATTGTGGTGCCCGTGCGAAATTCATTGGATGAAATCATCTGAAAAACATCCCCCTAATCCGTTCTAATTAATTTAGTAATGCCCTCCAGGCAAGTTTCCATGCCGGCATCAACTTTTATAGTTCAAGCAGCTTTTTATCTGAATGGGTGAGAACCCTGCACCCCGTTTGCGTGATCACCACGCTGTCCTCAATCCTTACTCCGCCCCAGCCGGGCAGATAAATACCGGGTTCCACCGTAACCACCATTCCTGGCGCAAGGACCGTTTCACCGGAGGGGCTCAGTCTAGGTTCTTCATGCACCACGAGCCCGACACCGTGCCCCAAACCGTGTCCGAAGTTGTCTGCGTAGCCGTAGGCAGAGATGATATCCCTGGCAACCTTGTCCACTTCCTTGCCCTTAAGCCCGGGTCTGACCGCAGCCAAAGCAGCGGTTTGAGCCTCCAACACCACCTGATAAACCCGGCGCTGCTGCTCGGAGGCCTGTCCAACCACTAAGGTCCGGGTAATATCGGAACAGTACCCGTTAACCACCGCGCCAAAGTCCAAGGTGAGCAGGTCGCCAGCCTGAACCACCCGCTCGCTTGCCACCCCGTGCGGCAGCGAGGAACGAGGACCGGAGGCAACAATAAAATCAAAGGCAGCAGCAGAGGCTCCTCCCCTGCGCAGGAAAAACTCCAGTTCCAGGGCAATCTCCTGTTCACTAATTCCAGGTCTTATGCAGGTACAGATATGAGAAAATGCCTGATCTGCCAAAGAGGCGGAGCGCTGCATTTCCAGCAGCTCGGAATCCTCCTTGGTAATTCGCAAGGCCTCAACGAGGTGCCCCCCGGGCAGAAATTTAGAAGCCTGGAACTTCTCCTGCAGCAGTTGAAACTGGGACTGGGTGACAAAGTCCTGTTCGTAAGCAATAGTCCTCAAGCCGGCAGTATAAGGCGCTATGGCATCCCAAATCACCTGTCCGTGCTTCACTATGTTAAAGCCAGGACATTGCGCCGCCGCCTGTTCCAGATAGCGAAAATCTGTAAACAGGGCCGCCTCGGCACCAGTGATCAGCAATGCCCCCGAGGAACCGGTGAAGCCGCTCAGGTATCGTCTGTTTTCCGGCTGTAAGACCAAAATTGCAGTCAAGTTGTTTACCTGCAGCAGCTGCCGCAGTTTTGCTAGTCTATCCATTGGATTCCCACCTCAGCCAAAGTAACGTAGAAATTTTACCACAGATTTACCGGAATGTCATCTTCCGCTCAGTCCCGGCAAAGCCGGCAGGCTGAAACAAGTAAACTCCCTGAGGGAGTTTACCAAACAAAGTTATTGCCTTGGGGAATGAATGATATCGATGTTGGAAAGCGTTAGCTGAGTTTCGCACACTGTATTGTCCGGATTGCGGGTAATGGTATGGACCTCTGCCTTGGGCAGCAGGATATGGATTTCGTGAGGCACATTATTATCAATCACCCGCTTGAGTTCGAAGTCCACTCCGGCAATATTCACTCCGATGTGGTCCATGTTCTTACCCGCAAAGGATTCCCCGTCCTGCGGGGAATCGCCATAGGAATTAGAACCTGCTCCCGCGCCCTTGGGCCTGACCTTTCCCGCTGAGGCTGGCAGCTTAACCAGCTGCCCAACCTCCAATTTTTCCGGGTTAACCCCCGGGTTAACAGCAAGAACCTGATCCAAACGTATTCCGAAGCGATTAGCCAATAGGTAAAAGTTCTCACCTGGCTGTATTTTATGAACAACCTGGTTCGAATCGGCCATCAGGCATCCCCCCCCAATAGGTTATGCCTGAAATTTCCAAACGGCTACCCAGCGAAAGGATCCGCTTTGCCCTGTTTCTCAAGCAGAGGCTGATAGCCAAAACCCGGCAGCGGATTCTTGGCAAAGTACAGTTCCACCGTCATACTCCCTTCCACTGCAGGAGGCTTTCTTGTTATTGACAAGCCTGTGACAGTAAACGTGCGCTGGGCAGTATTCTCCAGTGCCTTTACCCCAGCTGCTGCCGCAGAGTAGGAGGAGGCAAACGTAACCTTGACCGCCCGGTACTCAAGACCGGGATCAAGGGTCTTTTTCTGAGCGCCCTTGACCAGTTCAATATGCTTTACTTCTACTCCATTAGCCTGCAAGATGTTTTTAATATCGTTCATCACAACAGGAAGCGCGTCAACCATGGGAAGTTGGCCCTGTAGATTTGCGGCCTTGGACTCAATCTCCGCTTTATGCGCCTCCAGTTCCTTGGCCTTTGCCACCACCGCCTGATTCTTGTTAATCTCAGCCTGGTATTCAGCAGACTTCTGCTTGGCAGCGTCAATTTTGGTCTGGTAAGGGGAAAACCAAAAGGTGTAAAAACCGTAACCCGCCACACAAAGCAAGGCAACTAACACTATAACCTTTTCCCGGGGTTGGAGTTTAATCCCACCGCTCATTTGCTCGGTCCCCCCTTAGCAAACTTGATGTTGATTTGGGCCATGATTGGTTTCCCGGCATCCTGGACCAGGGATTGCAGCTCCACCGCGGCGATCCCCTTATCCTGACGCAGTGAATCAATAAATTTCTCCACATCTCCAAAGGCTTTGGCTTCCAAATTCAAGTCTGCCCCCCCCTCTTTAAAGGACGCTGTAATTAAAGAAACTCCGTCCGGAGTTTTTGCCTGGACAGCAGTCAACATACTGTTTGAGCTCGGGCTCGACTTGTGGGCCCCGTCAACCAATATCTCGAATTTTTTTATCCCGTCATCAAGAGAGGTAATGGGCTTTAACTGTTCGACCTTCTTTCTGCTCCGGTCAAGCTCCGCCTGCAGATTACCTAGATCCCCGGCGGCCAAAAGATTTCGCACAAATTGTGCTGCTCCCGCTCCGAGCAGCACAATAACAGCCCCTACCGCTACCCACTTAATTACGTGCTCGGTAAGCGAATCTCCTCCACCCCGGAACTCACGCGTTAATAAATTAATTTGTATCTGGGCCATTACTTTAACCCCCTGACCGCAAGTCCCAAGACCGGAGCGAAAGTGGTCCTGAACCCGTCCAGATTATTTGGTAAGGCTAAGCGTTTAGGAATTTTCACCTTGTCTCCAAGCGAACCTAATTCCACCGCAAGCTGCAGACGATTCGTCAAATACTGGTCCAGTTTTGCGGTCAGGGCCCCCCCTCCGGATAAAACCACCCGCTGCACGGAGTGCTCCTTGCTTTGGCTTTGAAAGAAATCGATGGACCTCTTAACCTCACCGGCAAGGTCATCTGCAATGCTTTCTGCCTCATCCGGCATTTCCCCGGCAAGCTTGATTTCTTCGGCAGCTTCAAACCCAACGGAACGCTCCATGGCTAAAGCCTTGGTAAACCGCTGTCCGCCGAAGGGTAAACTGCGGGTGAAGCGAGGTATATCCCCGTCAAAGATGCACAGGTGGGTGTTTGCTGCCCCCACGGAGACAATAATCTCCACCTCTTCCGCATCCGCTTTAGGATTCTTGGCGGATAAGACCCTGGCTAAAGCTAAAGACTCCAGGTCAAACACCTTGGGCTGCAGCTTGGCCTGACTAAACAAAAAAGCTAACTGCTGCACCACGGACTTGCGGGTGGCTACCACTATGACTTCCATCTGCTTGGATTCTTTGTTTTCCCCCACTACCGAGTAGTCAACCACCAGATCCGTAGGTGGAATGGGAATCTGCCCTTCCGCCTGAAAGCGCACCGCCTGGTCTAACTCACTCTTTTTCATCGAGGGAAGCAGGATCGGGCGCACAAAGGTGTGCTGACCTGGCACACTGGAAATCACATTTGACTCCTTCACGCCCAAGGTTTTCCACAGCATTTCGATGGCCCCTGAGACCGCTTCTGGGTTGCGGATTATCCCGCCCTCAATAGCCCCCGGCGGGGTAGGAACGGCAGCAAATTTTTTAAGTTCCTTGTTCGGTGCGATCACCGCACCTTTTATGGAATAACTTCCGATGTCAATGCCAAGGGTATCTGACGCCAATAGTACCACCCCTTTTTAATATATACCCAGAAAGTTAAGATACCAGGTCACCAAGCGGTCTCCAAAAAACAGGGCGGCAGTGCTCCCGATCGCCAGATACAGGCCGAACGGGATTTGAGTTTTGCGCCCGCTCCCTTTTAAAGCGATGCTTATCCCCCCTGCCACGGACCCAGCCAAAGCGGACAGGAAAATCGCGATCCCTATACCTGGCCAACCAAGAAACAAGCCCAACATCAATACCAGTTTGACGTCCCCTTCCCCCATACCTGCTGGGTAGAAGAACCAGATCAGAAAGAAGAAAAGGCCTGCTCCAAGCCCGGAAAGAATTCCAGAGAACCAGGAGGGGGAGCCGGACAAAAACGTTAGGAGCAGACCTGCCAGGGCCCCGGGAAACACTATGATATTGGGAATGATCAGGTTTTCCAGATCAATCAAGGCAATTACGATTAAAAAGCAAATAAACACCAGGCGGCTTACCAAGGTCCAACTAATGCCAAACTTTATGTAGCAGGCAAGGAATAATAGACCAGTGATGGCTTCGACCAGCGGGTAGCGCAAGGTTATATGTGAACGGCACTGCCGACACTTTCCACGCAAAATAATGTAACTCAGAACCGGTAACATATCGTTCCATTTTAAAGCATAACCACAAACCGGGCAATGAGAACCTGGCCAGGCGATTGATTCCTTCCTAGGAATACGGTAAATGCAAACGTTAAGGAAACTGCCAACTATAAGTCCAAGAAAGGATACGTAAAACATCATAGCTAACACCATTTTCTAATCGAATTATAAGAGGCAGAGGCATCCTTGGCCCCTGCCTCTCTTAAAAGTGGAATATTTATGAGCCACTTTGCCACAGGGGAGCGCTACCACTTACGGTTGAGTAGGTCCCCGCCGATCCTGTTACCTGGTTAACTTTAACATCGCCCGATTCCCAGGTTATAGTGAATACTGCGGTAAACAAAGCGCCGTCAGGCTCCGGACCCGCTCCGGTGCTTCCAGCATCCATTTGAGCAGCTTTAGGTGTAGAGTTCAGGTAAGTGCCATTATCAGTTAAATTGGTCATAGCCGTAGGGTATGATCCTTTATCGGTGTAGTAGCGATCAATGGCGTCTTTAATAGTCTTGCCAGTTGCGACGTCCGCTTTCTGCTTGGAGTTGTCAATGATACCACTGAACTTGGGAATAGCCACCGCGGCCAAAATGCCAATGATTACAACAACAACCATAAGTTCGACCAGGGTAAAGCCTTTTTCTTCATCGCGCATCCTGCGCAGGGTTTGTGCAAACTTCATCATTTTTTTAACCCTCCATTTTTCTTATTTCCCGGTTAGACCTAAGCAAACCGGCCCAGTCCATCAGCCCCGAGGCAGCTTAAGGACTCCCATACCTATGCGGCAGCCGGCCCAAGCCAAGCCCCTACATCATGACCTGGTTTACGGCCAGGGTGGGGGTCGGTCCGCACTACGCCTCCTTTCTGAAATATACTCCTATTTTGAAAGCGCAAAGGCGCTTCAAAATCCCGGGAGTGAAGCTATTTAATCTGGCTAAAGACGTCGAACATCGGCAGCATGATGCTGGCTACAATCCCTCCGACGACAACAGCCAAAAAGATGATCAGAAAAGGTTCAATCAACGAGGTCATGCTCTCCACCATAAACTTGACTTCCCTGTCGTAGAAATCGGCAATCCGGTTGAGCATAATCTCCAGGGCCCCGGTCTCTTCCCCGACCGCGATCATTTGGGTCACCATTGGTGGAAATACCCCGGACGCTGCCAGAGGGCCGGAGATCGTCTCACCCTCTTTAATACTTTCCTTGGCAGCGGCAATTCCGGCTGCCACTACGGAATTGCCCGCAGTCTTCTCCGTAACCTCCAGGGCCAGGATGATAGGCACTCCACTGCGCACCAATGTTCCCAGGGTTCTGGTAAAACGGGCCACCGCGATCTTTAGGGTCATTGGCCCAAATACCGGAAGCTTAATGATTAAGGCATCTAACTGCCTTGATCCCTCCGGAGTTTTACGATAGCGGTTAAACATGTAAATGACTATAACCAAGGCCACCAGCATGTAAACAAAATATGTGCGCATAAAATGGCTGAGTCCAAGCGCCAACTTTGTCAACGTAGGCAGCTCACCGCCAAAACTCTTGAACATCTCGGCAAACTGAGGGATAACAAAGATCAGTAACACATTGACAATTACCAGGGCAAAGATGGAAATGGCCGCAGGGTAGGTCGTAGCCGACTTAACCTTCTCATGCAGTTCGTGTTCGCTGTCAAAGTGCTCGGATAACCTTTGCAGGGTCTCATCCAGGATTCCACCCACCTCCCCCGCACGAATCATGTTGATGAACAGCTGCGGAAAAACCTTGGGGTGGGCATTTAGGGCCTGGGAAAGAGAAGCCCCTTCCTCAACGGATTTTTTCACCTGACCCAGCACTCTATGGAAAAACTTGTTCTCCTGTTGATTCTGCAGAATCTCCAGACAGCGCAACAGGGCTATCCCGGATTGAATCATGATCGCAAACTGACGACTGAAAATCGCGATTTCCTTAAGCGAAACCTTTTCGCCAAAGGAGAGATGAATTTCTCCCGCAGACCCTTTTGCCTGCAGGGAAGTAATGATATACCCGGCTTCGCGCAGTCTGTCCGCTACCTGCTTTTCACTATCAGCCTCCAGCGTGCCGGTAAGCGGCTTACCGTTTTGGTCACGCACCTTGTAAGCATAAGTTGCCACGCGGCACCTCCCTAAAACCCAAAGCTGGTTTTCTTCAACGCTTCAGGATCGAGCATTTTTTTCTCAGCCTCATCATAAGTGATCAGGCCTGCCTGGTAGAGCTCCAGCAGCGCTTTATCCATGGTCTGCATTCCATACTTGGCTCCGGTTTGAATGGAAGTGTATATTTGGTGGGACTTAGCCTCCCGAATCAGGTTGCGGATGGCCGAAGTGGCCACCAATACCTCAATCGAAGCCACCCTGCCTGTTCCGTCCGCCTTGGGCAGCAGCTGCTGAGCCACCACACCCTGCAGCACTGCAGAGAGTAATACACGAATTTGCTGCTGCTGATGAGAAGGGAATACGTCAATCATCCTGTCCACGGTTTGGGTGGAATCATTAGTATGCAGGGTGGAGAAAACGAGGTGGCCGGTTTCAGCAGCAGTGAGTGCAGTCGAGATCGTTTCCAGGTCCCGCAGCTCTCCTACGAGGATTACATCCGGGTCCTGCCGCAGAACAGACCTTAAAGCTGCCGCAAAGGACTGGGTATCCGCACCCACTTCCCGCTGGTTCACCAAGCTTTTCTTATGTCGGTGCAGGTACTCAATCGGGTCTTCCAGAGTGATGATATGGCAGCGGCGGGTTGAATTTATATAGTCAATCATTGAGGCCAGGGTGGTGGATTTGCCGCTGCCGGTAGGGCCGGTCACCACGACCAATCCGCTGTGCAGCTTGGCAAAATCCATAATCACGGGAGGAAGGCGCAAACTTTCGAAGGCTGGCACAGTGAAAGGAATTAGCCGGATAACCAATCCCACAGAGCCACGCTGCTTAAAACAGTTAACCCGGAAACGTCCGACTCCGGATATGCTATAGGAAAAGTCAAGCTCACCAAGCTCCTCAAAGCGTTGCTGCTGATCCTGGGTCATCATCGAATAGGCCAGCTGCTTGGTATCCTCCCTGGTAAGGTTAGTAGCGCCCGCAGTCATTAATTCTCCGTTAATGCGGAAGCCTGGCGGACTTTCTACAGCAAGGTGGATGTCGGAGGATTTTTTTTCGGCCGCTACACGCAGAATATCTTGGATCGTAAACATCTTTTTATCTCCCTTAATACATTGAAACTACAGTCATTGCTTCTTCAAGGGTGGTAAGCCCGGATCTGGCTTTAGCAAGACCGTCCATCTTCAAGGTTTGCATACCCGTTAAAACTGCTGCCCGTTCGATGTCTGCAGTTCCAGCCCGGGCCAGCACCATGTCCTTAATCTCCTGGTTATACACCAGAAGTTCCTGAATGGGAATCCGGCCCTGATAGCCTGTATTGTTACACAGACGGCACCCCTTGCCGCGGTAAAAGGTAAGATCATCTTCAATCCCAAGCTGCTTGGCTACCGCAGCAGATATCTGATACGCTTCTTTACAATTAGAGCAAATTTTCCGCACCAGCCGCTGGGCCATTACCCCGACAATCGAAGAAGAGATCAAAAAGGGTTCGATCCCCATATCCATCATCCTGGTAATCGTGGCCGCTGCACTGTTAGTATGTAAGGTGGACAGTACAAGGTGCCCGGTTAAAGCAGCCCCAATAGCAATCCCAGCGGTCTCGCTGTCCCGAATCTCCCCCACCATCACCACGTCAGGGTCCTGACGCAGGATAGCCCGCAAACCGTTGGCAAAGGTGAGACCTGCTTTTGTATTAACGTTAACCTGGTTAATCCCAGTCAAGGTATATTCTACAGGATCCTCCACCGAAATGATGTTGGTCTCCACATCGTTTAATTCCTGCAGCACAGAGTAGAGAACAGTGGTCTTGCCGCTTCCGGTCGGACCGGTAATCAACAGCATGCCGTTAGGTTGCTTGATCAGGGTGCGAAAGACCTCCACCATACTGGGCTGCATCCCCAGCGAATCAATTGGGCGCAAGCTTCCGCTCTTGTCCAGAATCCGCATTACAATCTTTTCCCCATGCACAGTAGGCAGGGAGCTTACCCGCAGATCTATCTCCTTGCCTTCCACCTTCATCGGTATCCGGCCGTCCTGGGGAACCCTTTTTTCAGCTATATCCATGTTAGACATGATCTTCAAACGGGAAAGGATGGCCGCCTGTGTCTTGCGCGGGGAGGACATGGCTTTCTGCAGGACCCCGTCAATACGGTAGCGGATCACTACTTCCTTTTCCTGCGGCTCCACGTGAATGTCACTGGCCCTGCTGGCAACGGCCTGCGCAATCATCGAGTTGACCAGCTTGACAATCGGTCCTTCCTCAACCAGCTCATCAAAATCGTCCTCTTGTTCAATTGTTTCAACTTCCGGTCCGTAATCCTCCATCATTTTATCAAAGGATTCTTTAACACCCAGATACTGCTTGATGGCCATCATGATGTCCGATTCAGCCGCCAGGACCGGGGTAATATCTATCCCGGTAGCCATCCTGATATCATCGATAGCAAACACGTTTAGGGGATCGGACATGGCCAGAATCAGCTTGCTTCCCCTTTTGCCCACAGGCAGAACCTTGTAGCGTAAGGCCAAAGTCTCCGGAATCAGCTGCGCAATCTGCGCATCTACCGGGGTCTTGGCGATATTTACATAAGGGATTCCCAGCTGGAACTCCAAAACGGCCATGAGGTTAGGTTCAGACAAATAATCCAAGCCCACTAGGATACTGCCCAATTTTTCCTTGGTGTTGGCTTGGATATCCAGGGCTTCCTGCAATTGTTCCGGCGTAATAAGTCCATGCTCTATTAGGATTTCGCCGAGGAGTTTCCTAGCCCCGATACTCATACTATTACTCCCGAATCTTGTCAATTTTATCTCTATCTGTGTCAGATATTCGCTCGTTAGAACAAAAAATCCTTCTTTTCACAAACTAAAATCTGCTTTTCATTAAATATTTTAGAAAATTTGTCAAGTGCGGCTGTGCGTTACAAAAAAGAAAAACGGCACCTGCCGCTTATCAATTTAAGACCTCTTTATATGAGACTACTTTCCAGCCGCTGCTGACTGGGTTCACAACGATCTCAACTGTGCGGGAGGCCTGACCGGCTTTGCCCAAAGCCCTAAGCGTGTACCCAGGGGAATTTGGAGTTATGGTCAGGTAAAACGTGCCGGTTCCCAGGCTGTAACTGGACAATGGCCTCCACGAGGGATTACGGGCCAGCTCAGCGCGGGCCAACTCCAGCCCAGCTTCCGCCAGGTAGACAGACTGAGTCGCCTGAATGGCACGGGTGGTCATCCGCTGTTCTGACTGGGCCAGATACAGGTAAGTCGAACCCAACAAGAAAGCAGCCAATACAGTCACCAGGCTTATCACACTTGCCCCTCCCCGCTCCGGGGACCTTATTCTGCCCTTCGCTTCACCGTTAAACTGCATTGATTTTCCACCCCGCCTTCCCTGGCCAGAACAGTGATCTCCCACTGTCCGGGATTAAGTTCGAGATATGATACCTCTTCAATAAAGCTCACGGCTGGAGTGGGAACTCCATCCGTTTCCTGGTACAAATCTTTTACTCCGTTAAAATCCTTATCATCCACATAAAAACCTACAATCTGGTTATTAGTGCGGGTAATGGAAAGTGTTCCTGGTCGGGGCGAGCTTATGCTTCGCGCCTGGCGAACTTCCTTTTCAATGAGGCTCAGGGCTGTGCGCGCAGCTTGACTGGTTTCAATCTGCAGTTTTCCTTTAACAGCGATCCTGGACTGCCAGGTTAAGGTCTGGGCCGCAGTTCCCAGGATCAGCCCCATGATTGCCAAGCCTGCAAGTACTTCGATCAGACTGAAGCCTTTTTCTCGCGCCAGAGACTTCATTTTCTGGAAACCATGGTTTCCAAGGGAACGGTTCCGCCTCCCGGGCCATAAGACCAAAGGACCGATACCTTCAATGCCAGTAAGTCTGAATTGTCCACCAGCCAATTCCCGCTCACTTGCAGGCGCAGCCCATTTTCGCTTAAACTTTCAACTGTTTGCCCGGGCAATACCCTGGCGGAGGAGATAGCCTGATCCACCCCCATACCCTTGATCTCCTCCAGCTCGGACTGGGCCAGATTCACGGCCTTTTCCTTCCATTGGCTGATGTGTACCGCCCTGCGTGCAGCCAAAGACAACTCCAGCAGGCAAGTTAAACCAATGCTTAGAATCAAACCTCCCACAATCACATCCAAGAGTACAAAGCCATTTTGAGTCTTCATTGTAGCCTCACCCTTCCCGTAGTTTGATCAACATAATAGGTCCTTCCCGCAGGGCTAGCGGGAATTGTCCTCAGATAAGGACCCTCCCAGCCTGGAACACCACCCTCCGGGTTGGCGAGTAGAACACTAAGAGAAGAAGGTATCTGACCAGTATCCAACCTATACTGCTTGACAGCACCTTCGAGCATCTGTAGGTTGGCAGCGTCAGTCTTTTCTTCTGCCTTGTCAAGCGTGGATTTAAAATTCGGCATTGCAATCGAGGTCATTACGCCCATAATCACGATTACCGCCAAAACCTCGATCAGGGTCATCCCCGCCATAGTTTTCTTTTTCCTTTTTCCCATTTCACTGCCTCCCGAGCAAAACTGACACGAAAAGATCTTCTACTCCAGCTTTCTAACTACCTCCTGCAAACCGGAAGATATTTCCGCCCTTTTCCTACTTGTTTGTTAGCAAAAGGCTGGGAATCAACATAAAAGGCAAAAAGACAACAAAAAATGCGGCAATTACTCCAATTGGATCGTAAATATATACCTCTCCCCTGCTCTTCTTGAGAGTAGTTTTATTGGTGCTGTTTGAAGTATCTCTTTAAGCGTTTAAATCTTTTTCGCAAAGCTTTCTTTAACTGCTTTAACCTTTTGCGTGGGACCTTGAAGATAATATGCAGGCGGTACTTGTATTCCCCTAGATATTTGTGAGGCGCCCACAACAAGGCTAGACCAAAATAATAAAACCTGCCTAGCGGTGCCCGATCACCAATCATAATACCGGCAACATAAAAAGCGCTGCTGTAAGCCTCTTTTTTTACCATTCGCATAGCCCGTGGCAAATCGGGCAGGGCATAGATCTTTTTTACCAAAGCTACGTGTTCCTTGGCCATCTTCGGGCCTTTTTGGCATACTGAAGAGGAATCCTGGTGTTCACGAAAGGTGGCCAAGGTCATAGGAATTCTGGCAAAGTTCAGCGCAAGTCCGGCCCGCAGCCAAAAATCGAAATCTGCAATGTAGGTAAATCGAGGGTCTCTTCCCTCTAATTGTTCAACTACCTGGCGGCGGAAGAAGGTGCCAGGCCCAGGCATACAACTGTGCCATCGCAGCATATTTACGTAGTCGTAGTCAATGGTGGTAATTTTCCTCACCGTTTCCCCTTTGGCATTTATCATCACCCAATCCGGATAAACCACCATAACCTCGGGATGGTTCGAGAAATAGTCCACAATATTAGCCACTGCGCCTGGCAGCAGTGGGTCGTCAGAGTTAACCACCCCGATTATTTCACCGTTTGCCAAGGCAAAGCCCCTGTTAACAGTACCGGTCTCCCCGATATTTGGGTGGTGTGTCCAGTTCAGCCGGTCAGAATATTTTTTTACAATTGCAAGAGTATTGTCGGTTGAACCATCATCCAAAACAAGGTATTCCATTTTGGCATACTCTTGGTTGATAACACTCACTATGGTCTCTTCAATGAAGTTTTCCCTGTTGTATACGGGAGTAATGATGCTCACAAGCGGCAGTCCGCAATCTTCCATACCTATACCTCTGGAAAATATTCCGGGAACAAACGCTTAGCACGATCTTTTACCCTTGTTTCACATTCATAATCAGGCCGAAGGCTTAGGTTTTCACCGTGCCAGCGGTAATTAACTAGCAATTGGCCCGAAAAATCGCATGGATAATGGCGCAGTAAGCGGAACCACATATCGTAATCATGCGCCTGAGGTAAAGATTCATCAAATCCACCGACTTTTTCTAAGGCACTTTTGCGCATCATTACCGTAGACCCGTTAATAAAGCAGCCGCTTAGGAGTTGCTGCACCATTGTTTTATGGTCGCTAAAGTATTGTGAGTGTACGGAATGCTTCACTCTACCTTTAGCGTCAATCACATTGAAACCGGAGTAAACAAATCCCAGGTTTTGCGCTTGTTCCATCTGTCCGACTTGTACCGTAACTTTATCTTTCCTAAAAACATCGTCCGCGCTCAGCCAACAAAGATAAGCCCCGCCTGACTTTTGAATGCCCAGGTTCAAGGCGCTGGACGTTCCACCCCGTTCCTTGAAAAAATAGCGAATTCTTGACGCAAAAGGCTCTATTACCTGAGCGGTATTATCGGTTGAACCGTCATTTACCACGAGAACTTCAATGCTGCCATAATCCTGCTCCAAGGCGCTTGCCACTGCGCCGCCTAGGTAACGGGCATGATTAAAGGTCGGAATAACAATACTTACAAGCGGACGTTCCATCGCGCATCAACTCCTCATCCATTGCTCATGCAGGCCGCAAAGTGTTCAATGATGTTATATGCGTTTGTGGAAAACACCGTGTCCTTGTGACCGTTGCCAAACCCTTTGGAATTTCTTCTTTAGCTTTCTCAAGGTTTTACGGCTTATTTTTCTGCACCTTTTCTTCATCTCTATACTCGCAACCGATACGCGGCCTAACCACGTTCCCTGTATTAAACGGATTTTTTTGTGCTGCCTCCTGATCTGTTTCTGCAGCTCAACAATTGTGCCTACATAAGAGTCCAGGATAATTTCCGTATTGAGGTAATTTACAGGTTTGAACTTATTGCCAATTTCAACTGTAAGGAAACCGTCACAGTTTACTCCGTGCAGTCCAATATGTTGGACGAAGCTTTCTCTGGAAGCGAGGAGTCTTATGTTATTCTCGATTAAATAAGCCGACCAAACCCAGTCAAAACCGGTGGGCGAATTTATCTGGTCTACGATTTTGCGTACCAGGTTTTTATGTATCACTACGCCGGCTGCTCCCAAGTGTGGTTTTTCGTCAAACTGGGATCCACCGATCACCAATTCATTGCTGGTTTTATGGTGGATAGCCGAATTTATCAGACTTAAAACGCCATCCGTATGTTGAAAGTTCTCAAGCAAAAATTCAATCCAGGAAGGATTAAAAATCAGATCCGAGTCCGCAGTGAACAGCAAGTCGTCTCCTGTGGACAAAAAGTCGACATACATTTGGCGCAGATTTCCCTCTGCGCCTAAGTTAGCAGGGCGGCGGACAATCTCCTTGGCCCCGGGAAAAAGCTCGCTTAAAAAAGCAAGGTCAAATTGCTCGCTGCAATCGTCGTAAACCCTGAGATTGCACTTGTCCAAGTCATGGCACCCGTAGAGAGAATCCCGCATTTTTTTCAGATAGTCAATCCTGTTATAGGTGGTTATTCCAACGGTTATCGAGTAATTCGCTTTCATGGTTGGCCATAGATGTTTTTCATCCACGCTATGGTTTTTGGCAATCCTTCCTCTAACAAAATATGTGGATTATGGTTGAGATCCTTTCTTGCTTTACTGATATCCGGTCGCTTACTAACAGTGTTATGCTTGTCTTCGGCCAGATAGGTTACCAATCCGGGGTCTGCCCCGGTAGACTGCAGCACGAGATCGCTGAGTTCCTGGACACTCCTGTAGTCCGTTCCGCCGATGTTGTAGACTTCACCCGCATTAAACACTTCTGCCACCTTTGCCATGGTAGGGATAAGATCATCTATATACATGAATACCCGGTTATAACCTTTATAAACTTGATACGGCTGTTTATGCAATGCCCTGTAGGCAAATAGACATACCACTGACCTAAAAGGATGATAGAATTCTCCCGGACCATAGGCGTTAAATAGCCTGAGTCTGACAACCGGGGAGTCATTGCGCTTGATGAAGTTGATGATTTGCACTTCATTAACCCACTTAGTCAACGCATAGTCATTGTGCTGAATTATTGGCTTAAGCAAAGGTAAATCCTCATGAAGCACAGGTTCGCTGGTTTCACCGTATATCTCAGAAGAACTGGCGAAGATAAGCTTAAAGCCCTTGCGCACCTGCCATTCCAGAATGTTTCGCGTACCGATTACATTAGTCTGCCATAAAGTATCATAATACTCTTCTCCGTTAATACGGCCAAATTCCGCCGCCAAATGATATACAAAGTCATAGGGTTGATCGAAAACTCTTTCCAACTGGCGGAACTGGCCGATATCTGCGCGAAAGTATTGAGAACCGTGATGGTGCTGCAAGTCCAGCCCCCACACCTCATGCCCTTGACCCATCAGAAACTCAACTAAACGACTGCCTAAGGTTCCCCTGCTTCCGGTGACCAAAATACGTGCCATCTATGTTGCTCCTTTGTTAGATTTTTTCTCGACCTTCCAGTGGGGCATATCTAAGGTTTCAACCAGTTTTGGAACCAGGTTTTGAAGAACTCCCTGCCTTTAGCTAAACAAGCAGGGCAAGGAAAGACACAAATATTCAATGCGTTCCCCTTCTTTACTCAAGTTTCAAGAGTTCCGGTCCTAAAGATGAGGCCATTTCCTGGGCTTTTCTCAAGTCTTCAAGTGTGCCTATATCGATCCACAGATCTTCACTCATATAACTGATAACTTTTTCTTTCCGGTCTAAAAGGGAATTAACCAGATCAGGCATGTCGAATTTGGTGTCGGCGGGTATCAGCTCAACAACCCTTCTATTTAAGACATAAATACCCATGCTAACCCAATGATTAAAAGACGGTTTCTCTTTGTAGCCAAAAACTTTACCGCCTCGAATTTTCATGACCCCAAAATTATGCTTGATGGGCTTACTCTGTACTGCAACGGTCATTGCAGGCCCTGCAGCTTGGTGAAAGGTATATAGGTCTAAAAAGTTGAGAGTAGTAAATTCATCTGCATTGACTACCAAAAAATCTTCTGCCAGGTCTTTTACCTTGGCCAAAGGACCGGCTGTTCCCAACGGGGTTGACTCATAACTGTAGCGAATGCTAAGCCCCGATTGTTTTCCGTCCCCGAAAAAGGCAGTAATAAGGTCAGACAAATAGCCTAGACAAATGACTACTTCATCAACACCGGCGTTTTTGAGCTGCCTAACCAGAATTTGCGCCAACGCCTGCCCACCTATTGGAAACAGTGGTTTAGGCAGGATATCGGAAAAAGGGCGGAGTCGAGTACCCCTGCCGCCAGCTAGCAATACAGCCTGCATAACCGTACATCCCTCGAAAGATTTTTGCTCATATCTGATAAAGACCGACTTGGTACAGGTTTAAATTAGCAGCAATCCAGTCTTTGGTTTTTGCCAGACCTTCACTTAACGGCACTGTGGGTTCCCAGTTTAAAACTTGCTTTGCCAGACTATTGTCGGCGAGCAAGCGGGTTACTTCACTTTTACTTGGTCGTAATCTATTTGGATCCAACCTTACTTTGACTTCCGGTCTTGTCATCTGACCGATAGTCTGAGCTACTTCCCCAATTGTGACCTCTTTGCCTGAGCCAAGATTAATGGCTTTGCCGACAGCTGTGTCCGATTCTGCCGCTGCCATGAATCCGGCCACGGTGTCTGATACAAAGGTAAAGTCCCGTAAAGTGTTGGTATTTCCCAAGCGAATTTCGTCCATGCAAAGAGCCTGGGTTATCATGGCCGGGATTACAGCTCTTGCAGACTGCCTGGGTCCGTAACAGTTAAACGGTCTAACAGTAACAACCGGCAAATCAAAAGAAGTGTAGAAACTTTCGGCCAGTTTATCCGCGCCAATTTTACTGGCCGAATAGGGTGATTGACCTTGGAGTGGATGTTTTTCATCGATGGGAACGTAGCAGGCCGACCCGTAGACCTCACTGCTTGAAGTATGAACAACCCTGCACACCGACTCTCTACTGGCTGTCAGGACATTTAGAGTTCCCAGAACGTTGGTTTCCACTACCTCTCGCGTGTTTTTATACGAATATGGAATGCCAACCAGCGCAGCCAGGTGGAAAACAACATCACACCCTTTAACCTCACGGTTGATTGCTTCAAAATTTCTTATGTCCCCGAATACAATTTCCAAATTATCGAGTACCGCAGGATCCAACTGATCCAAATTTCCTCGCCCGTTACGGGAATTATATCTGAGAAATGTCACGACTGTGGCTCCGGCTTTAACCAGTGCTTCGACAAGGTGACTCCCGATAAAACCTCCTGCTCCTGTTACCAGTACTTGTTTTCCCTGCCAGGACATAGTCCACATCCCTTCTGCGCTAATTTAATAACAGACTATGAAAACTGGCGAAGGGTTGTTACCTTGGTGGCCTTTGGGGTCCGTCAACTCTGACTGTTGAAAAGTTGTTCCCGAAAACTGAAATAAATAATAGAGAGCAGTTAAATTGTCACAACCATGGGGTCTACTTCAATAAAATATTTTGTAATACTATGTACCTGGTCTGCTTGATCCAATTGCAGCACAGCCTGTTTTTATCAGACAACAGCACTTTGTAAAGGGAGAGAATGTACATGAAAATCGTATTTCCGGTGATGAGTCTGGAAACCGGAGGTGGAGCCAGATATATATATCAGGTGGCTAATGGATTAGTCGACAGGGGGCATGAAGTAACAATTGTCATGCCTGAGCAGGGCACACTGGCTTGGCCAGTTAAATCCACGGTCCTTCGAGTGAACAGCTTATCACCCTCAACAATTCCGGAAGCGGACTTCATCCTGCCGAATTTCTGGCCAACGGTAATGCCTGCCTGGGAATCACAGAAAGGACAGGTGGTCAGACTAAGCCTCGGTTATGAAGCCCTATGGGTTCCCCACCCGAAGCGGATAAAAAAAACCTATAAGATCGGAGCCCCGATCATTTCGATTTCCAACTGGCACCGCCAGACCTTGTGGGACAATGTTCGGGTGCATAGTGAAGTAATCCACGGTGGAGTTGATACCCGGATTTTCCGCCCGGCACCAAAGCTCTCCAAGGCAACAGGTAGAAAACGTATTTTTTACATCCTACGTTCAAAGTCCTATGGGTATTTCTGGAAGGGAGCTGAAGAGTTCATCGAGGCTTGCCAATCCATAAAACAACAACTGCCTGACCTTGACATTCAGGTTGTTACCCCTGATGAATTTACGGATGTTAATTCAAACCTTTACACCCTGAATGGTACTCCCGATGACCAACTGATGGCTCAATTGTACGGGGGCGCTGACCTTTTTGTTTTTAACTCACGCTTTGAGGCTTTGGGCTTACCCCCCCTGGAAGCGATGGCCTGCGGTACTGCGGTGGTAACCACGGACTGCGGCGGCTCCAGAGATTACACCCGCAACAGGGAAAACTGCTTGATAGTGTCCCCTGGAGATGCAAACAAACTTGCGGAAGCTATGATTGAGTTACTCCAAGACGATATATTAAGAGAAAAACTGGCTTTTGCAGGTCATGACTTCGCCCAATCCTGGACTTGGGACCGGACTACTGACAAAGTCGAACAGTTTTTGCAAAGGCTGAAATAACAACATATAAGATCCAACTAGTTTGAGAAGGGTGGTGAGTCGCCCTTCTCTTGCTTTTCCATGACTTCCATAAATTAGGTAACACAACTTGGCCAAAAACCATATAATGTCATAACTTGCGCGCCATCGGTTTTGGCAACTAGATTGTTTGGAGGTAAAAGCCTATGGCTCAATCGACGACGGGACTAATCGAAAACTCTGCTGTCTCTGGTGAAAGGCCCTCGACTACTTTTGTAGTACTGATTACCAACGATGACACGGCTGCAAACACGGTCTTGATAAAGGGCTTCTATGTAAGTGGAACGACAAAGACACAATACGTCCAAGAACTGCTAAGCCTGGTCGCAGGAGGTGTTGCAACAAGAAGCTACTTCGCCCAATTTGATGCCTTTGAGTTTCAGTTTGTCACTAGCAGCAGGGCAGTTGATATTTCTGGCTGGGGAAAAGATGCGCAAGGGGCTTTGACTACAGCCCAGCGTGCTGTGCCCGAAGAGCTGGCGTTGTTCTAAACTTCTCACTGACGGTAACAATTACAAAATTGGAGGTGGTACAGATGCCTCAATTAACCACGGGTCTTATTCTAAATACTCCTGTTTCTGGCGTAAGGCCGACGACTAATGTAGTTTTGAGAATTACTAACGATGACACTGTTTCCGCTACAATCTCAATCAAGGGGTTCTATCTAGTAGGAACTACCAAAACCCAATATGTTGAGGAACTCCTTTCTATGGGACCAGGCAGTGTTGTAAATCGAACCTACTTCGCTCAATTTGATGCCTTTGAGTTTAAGTTTACAACCAGTTCTAGTGGTGTAGCGATTTCGGCTTGGGGCGAAAGCGCTCAAGGTAGCCTGGTAGCCGCGCAACGTGTACTCCCTGCCGAGCTCTACTCACTTACCCCGGTAACAGGCCCCACTGGGGCTACAGGGGCGACCGGAGCTACTGGCCCAGGTACAGGCGCGACTGGTGCGACTGGTGCAACTGGTGCAACTGGCGCAACTGGTGCAACTGGTACGACCGGAGCAACTGGTGCGACTGGAGCAACTGGAGCGACTGGTGCAACTGGTGCAACTGGAGCGACCGGGGCTACTGGTGCAACTGGAGCGACTGGTGCGACTGGCGCGACTGGAGCAACTGGAGCAACTGGAGCAACTGGTGCGACTGGCGACACTGGTGCGACTGGTGCAACTGGTGCGACTGGTGCGACTGGGGCTACCGGGGCGACGGGTGCTACGGGTGCCACGGGTGCAACTGGTGCGACTGGGGCGACTGGGGCGACTGGGGCGACTGGGGCGACTGGTGCAACTGGTGCAACTGGTGCAACTGGTGTGACCGGAGCGACTGGCGACACTGGAGCTACCGGTGCAACTGGCGCTACCGGTGCAACTGGTACGACCGGTGCGACTGGAGCGACTGGAGCAACTGGTGCAACTGGTGCTACCGGAGCGACTGGAGCAACTGGTGCAACTGGTGCAACTGGTGCGACTGGTGCAACTGGTGCTACCGGAGCGACTGGTGCTACCGGAGCGACTGGTGCAACTGGTCCAACTGGTGCGACTGGTGCAACTGGTGCGACCGGAGCGACCGGCGACACTGGTGCTACCGGGGCCACTGGTGCTACCGGAGCGACTGGTGCAACTGGTGCAACTGGTGCAACTGGTGCAACTGGCGCAACTGGTGCAACTGGTACGACCGGTGCAACTGGCGCGACTGGGGCGACTGGGGCGACTGGGGCGACTGGGGCGACTGGTGCAACTGGAGCGACTGGCGCAACTGGAGCGACTGGCGCAACTGGTCCTACAGGAGCCACCCTTGCAGGGTTAGCTGCCTACGGCCAGGTTTTCAACACTTCAGCCCAAACAGTGGCGACCGGTGCTGACATCACTTTTGATACCAATGGAGTGCTGGTCTCAATTAGCCACACCGCTGGTAACGCAGAAGTCACGCTGAGTGAAACCGGAGACTACGATTTTCAGTATATTGTCGCAAGTTCTTTACCCTTCGAACTCACCCTTGGCAACGTCTCAGTTACAGGTTCAAAATTTGGTTTTGGGGTCACCGGTATCAATGTTGGTGAGGTCATCACCACTGTTGCAACAGCCGGAATAACTGCCACGGTCCGAAATGTTTCTATCCTCCCAGCCATCCTTCCAAGCGGTGCAACAGGTGCAATTAATGCATCCCTAATAATACGCAAACTGAATTAGCGGTTTTCTACGCCGAACAAAGGTACAGCCCACTGGCCCAGCCAAATGGGCTGTACCACTTTATCCAGTTAAGATTTCTTAACCCAGTGGCTAAGAATGTGAAGTTCACGCTAATTCACTAATTCCAATTGGTGACAGACCAAAAAAGTGTTTGGCTGATCCGTAACAGCCAATGAAGAATAAGAAACACCTTCAAACCATTACTTCCACAGGTACACCCCTTCAGATACCTTAGTATCGATCTTAATTATTCCTTTCTTCTCCCAGGTCTCACGAAAACGGCTAATATTCTTCCCTGCGTACTCAAAACGCCCCGGCGTCCTGGACTCCAGATGTAAGACCTCAGCCTTCGGTTCATACCAAATTTTTAAGCCGCGGCTAGTGACCTTAAGACACAAATCAATATCTTCCAAACCATTAATATATCCTTCGTCAAGCATGCCGCAAGCATAGTACAATTTTCGGTTCATTGCCATACAAGCCCCTGTCACCGCCTGTACTTCCCGGGCAGTGGTTACTTCAGCGGCATCCCGGGGATAACCCCGATAGACATGAACTGGCTCTAGCCAGCCCTGAGTATCAGTGAAACCAACTCCGGCATGCTGCACCGTATAATTGGCATAAATCAGCTTGCAGCCCACCATGCCAATGTTCTTATCATGCACTAACGGCTGGAGAATTTGCCCCAGCCAATCGCCGATCACGATTGTGTCATTATTTAAGAACAGCAAGTACTCTCCCGTGGCGATTTCAGCCCCCTGATTACAAGCCTTGGCAAACCCCAAATTGGCGGGATTGTTAACCACAGTAATTTGCGGTCTCAAACCGGCCAGGTAATCTTTTGTACCATCAGTAGAAGCATTATCCACCACAATGATCTCGGCCTCAACTCCCGAAGCTGACAGGGTACAGAATATCGACCCAAGGCATTGCTTAGTAAACTCCAGATTATTACAAGTCGGGATGATTATCGCGACTTGGTTTTTAGCCTGAGATTTTTTCTCTGGACTGGCAGCCTTGCCCGAGGCTCGTTCCCTTTCCTCTTCCAGCCAGCGGATTTCCTTGGCGAATGCTGTCCTCCGCTCTTCCTGCCCAGCCGGTATACCAGGTAGTAACCTCTGGAGATGAAACAGATTGATGTTTAAAACGGCTTGGTACAACTGATTGTCTTGTAGATAGCCCAGATGTTTCATTTCCCTGACCAGGACTACCCATTCCAGTGAACCAATAGTCTCCACGTCTTGCTGCCGCTGGCCCTGACCCGAATGGATTCGGAAGCAGCTCAGAGGCTTGACTAAATAAATAGCCTGCCCCTGGGTCAGGAGGTGAAACCACAGAGCGATATCAACGTTCACGCTAAAAGAATTGCCGGATAGCATTCCTAAGGGTTCATGCACCAGGTTTTTGCGAAACATTACCGTGCTGGGCTCCCCAATAAAATTTAGACGGAGCTTTAATACCCCTTCTATTAGTTCCTTCCCTGACAGGATTGCATCATAGCCAGTGGCCTGCCGGGTGGCCGGGATATCCGGCAAGGGATTTCCTTTTTCATCGATTGGGGTGCGCTTGGAAGTTACCAAAGCCACCTCAGGATGATCGTCCAGACATTCAGACATTATCCTGATGCATTCCGGCTCCAGTAGATCATCATCCAACAAGTACTTAATGTATTCCCCTTTGGCGTTATTTAAACAAGCTGTAAAATTAGGAACCGGTCCCACATTAACCGGCTGGCGAACATAGCGCACCTCAGGTAAGCGGTTGGCGAAAGCTTCCACACAAGCTTGTGTCCCGTCAGTCGAGGCGTTATCGAAAACTAATACTTCAAAATCCCTGCTCGTTTGTTTTACCAGGCTCTCTAAGGCAAGCCTTAAAAGGCTTTCGCGATTATTGGTGGGAATCAGGACACTGACTTTAGGCACTCAAATCCCTCTTTCTCAGCAATTATTCCTCATCCAATACTCTATTCTCATGTGCCTAAAGATGTAACTGGGGCGGAACCCTTCAAACCACTTCCTTAATATCGGTTCGTTGGTTCAGCTCCTTACTGGCTCCGGCAGAAAGCTCCTTATAGTCCTCTTAAAGCCTTCTTCCAAAGAGTATTTTGGTTCCCAGCCGAGCCCTCTGAGCTTGGAGATATTGGGGCAATTTCTGGAAATCGTGCTTTTCAGATATCCTTTAGGTTCAACCCCGGGTGCCTCCACCACCTTCAAGCCTTTCTCCGGGAACAGACCCACCAGTCTTTCCGCCAGCTCAGCTATGGTAATTTCAGAACTGTCATTGCCTACGTTATAGGCTTCTGCGTTGTTTCCTTTCAAAAGTACGAGGAAAAAACCAAGCACAGCATCCGCCAGGTAGCAAAAGGCTCTACTTGCTTTGCCATCACTTTTCATCTGAATATTTCGGCCATGCACGATATCAGCAACAAAATCCGCGTAAACTCTACCGTCATCCAATCGCATGCCAGGGCCATAGGTATGAAAAGGGCGCACAATTTTGGCCGGTACGCCATACTGCAGGTGCCAAGAGGAACACATATTCTCCCCCATCCGTTTACTTTCCGCATAGCACGCTCTTACCTTAACAGGATCGAGATAACCATAGCAATCTTCCGGGGTAGGCACGTACTGTGAGTCCAATTCACCGTAGACCTCGCCGCTGCTGAAGAAAAGAAAGGACCTGAGGGCCTGTTGCCTTGCCATATCCAAGAGATTGCACGTGCCCACAACATTTGCCTTCAAAGTTCCCACCGGATCTATACCGTAATACTTTGGGCTGGCCTGACTAGCAGCATGTACAATGTAGTCAACCCTTTCCCCTGGTACAACTGGCTCACAAACATCCTGAACCAGCAATTGAAAATCATGGTTCTTGTCAAAGTGGGGAAATCTTTGTAAAGCTCTGCCCTGATCCCTGACCAAGCCAATCACTTTGGTCTTCTGCCCATACTTTTGGTTCAAATACATTAGGGTTTCAACCATATAAGCCGGCAAAAACCCATTGGCTCCAGAAATCAAAACTGTTTTTCCCGCAAAATCCTGCCAGGGCAAAACTTGTTGGGTAATATACTCGAGATCTTCTTGGATGACTTGATTCAAAATCAAACCACCTGCCCTGACAGTGCCTTGATCTTTTCTCCATGCTCTTTAGCGTGCAGAAAAAAGAAATTCGTCTCCGTTGTCCTGTCATTCATTTCTTTGAACTCCAACAAACTGCTTCCGTCCGAGGTAAAACAGCGGTACCCCAGAGCCCTGAAAAGCTCAATTATTTGATTGGGATGGTAGTTAAACTTAGCCGCCCACTTTCTAAGCATTTCCGTAAAGACAATGGGTTTGTGGTGACGCAGGGTTTCTAACCCGCCTTGAAAAACGAACAGCTCCGCTCCTTCAACGTCGCACTTCACAAAGTTGAGATGCCCGCCGTACTCCCTCATAAAACCGTCCAAGGTCCTAACCAGGCAGGGAATACTTTGCACCTCTGCATTGTCTGAGAGATTAGCTAATGAAGCATTTCCCGAACCTTCCGGATAATAATAAAAATCTACCTCTTTTTCTGCTTCAGAAAAGCCGAAGTTAAAGATTCTAATCTTCTGCTGATTTAACTCCAGGTTCTGCTTCAAATACTCAAAGGTTGGCCTCAGGGGTTCGAAGGCCAACAGGTTTAAATTCTGACTGGTGCTGGCTAAATTCAAGCTGTACCAGCCAATATTGGCCCCAATGTCAAACACGGTATCGTTCTCACTTATCAGTTTCAGGGCCATCCTAAAATCTTTTTCTTCGTATTTGCCGAAATTGATGATCTCGAAGGGAATTAACCTTTTGTCTTTGGGGTTGCAGACTAGTTTTATCCCGCTCTTCCTGGCGGTCATTATCACTTGTCCATCGGAAATTTTTATGCTTTCGATATCTGTACTCTTAAGGAAATCAGCGTAGGCAAACAGCACCTGGTGGATTGTGTGCATCTTGTCAATGTATTGTTGCTTATTTATTTTACCCTTTTGAAATTCGCGGTAAGTCTTTCTTAGAAGCATATCAAAAACCTCTCAGCGGTGAATAGTGTCCCTACCCTTATGGTATTGCGATTACGCGGATAGGTTCCCCTGCTAGCAATTGCTCACCTGCGCTCTATTCCACAGCATAGTGCGCCTCACGGCCTCATCGGTGTCAACGAGCAATTTCAGTCCTAAGGTTTTTTGCGCCAAACTGACATCCGGCACCAAGCTCGAGCGATGTATTTTGGCATTTTCGGCTAGATTTGCCGATATTTCAGGTCGCACCGGACAGCAGTTGGCGACTTTCTCCGCTATCTGCCCAAGAGTCACCCCGTTGGGATTGCCTAAGTTATAGCTAAAGCCTGGCACACCGTGCAGCAGCATTGCTAACAGCCAAAAGGCCATATCGCTGGGATACATGTAGCTTCTCAGGGTCTCTCTGTCTCCCAAGATGCGAATCGGCCCACCGGTTAAGCCATCCCGGATGAAGTTGTTGATGGCCCAAGGCCTATCCAAGAGTTGGTAAGGACCAATAAAGGCAAAGGGCCTGGCTGTGATGATCTCCATCTTATACTCATTTCGGTAGATGCTGCACAGCAGCTCCGCATACCTTTTCGCCTCCGCATAGGTCGAACTGGGTGAACTGCAGTTTGGACCTCCGCAAAAACTCTCCTCAATTCTCTCCAAGTCGAGAGGCTGGGGTCCATATATCAGACCGGAGCTAATATTCAAAAAGCGTTTTAGGCGCGGTAAACGACTGGCAGACGCCAGCAGCGATGCTGTCCCATTAGTAATAACCTGGGCGACTCTTAGGGGTTCAGAGGCATGTAACCGGCTGTCCGGTGTCGCGGCTGCATGAATAATCAAGGAAACCTCCGAAGGAATTCCCACTATACTGCAGATATCCCGGTCTATCAAAGAGATATCTTTGCGCACAGCTAAGTGGGGTGCCTTGGCACTGAAGCTGTAAGCGCGGTCAGACAGAAGTAATATTTTGCTATTAAAGTTGTAGGTATCATTCAAAAAGGCGATCAATTCGGCTAGCCAGGTGCCCATAAAACCAGTTCCACCGGTGATCAAGAGACATTCTCCCTTGAGAGGAGCAAGGGTGGGTAAGGAGGCTGCTGTTACTTCGTGGCAATCTCTGTGGATCATTTCCAGCAAATTTGCGTTCATCCCTTATCCTTCTCTCCGGCAAGTTCCGTAGCCACTTCAATAATCAGATCCTCTTGGCCGGCCACTACTTTTCTCCGCCCAAGCTCAAAAAATATGTCGCGGGGATCCACACCATATTGGCTGGCAACCCGGTTTACATGAATGGCAAACCCCGAAAACACACCAGCCAGGCCGCTGACGATGCTGGTGGATTTAACAAACGGGATAACCTCCAGAATCTCTTTTTCTGCGTACTCGGCGGCATCCATTACCTTATACAAATCAATTCCGGTAGAATAGTTCAGTTTCTCAAACACCGCAACCAGGACTTCCAGTTGAGCGTTGCCCGCTCCAGCGCCAAAACCCCGGGCGGTCCCATCTATGATCGAGGCGCCGCTCTCTACCGCGGCAATCGAGTTAGCAATTGCCAGTCCGAGATTGTTGTGGGCGTGAAATCCTACCGAAATCCCTAACCCCTCGTTGAGCAAGCTGATTCTTTGCTTAACGTCATTGGGCAGAAACGCCCCTGCCGAGTCCATAAGAATTACTGCTTCAGCCCCATAGGATTCCATTTTACGGCTTTCCTCCAGCAGTTTATCCGGAGCGGCCATATGGCTCATCATCAACACGCCGTAAACTTCCCGCCCCCTTTGCCTGGCATAGCTGATGTGCCGGCAGGTAATATCTGCCTCAGTTGCGTGGCAGCCTACACGGATCACATCCACGCCGCAATCGATGGCCATACTCAAATCCCTTTTAATCGTGGCAAAGCCTGGGATGATGTGAATCCCCAACTTGGAGTTGAGCAGTTTCCCTCTCGCTGTTTGCAGCATTTCGCGGTCCGAGAGCAGACTTTCACCCAATTGTAAAGAGGAAGCGCCGATTCCATTGCCATGCCCCACTTCTACGATGGGCATGCCTGACTCCTCAGCTGCCGCACAGTAGGAAGATATCTGAGCTGTCGTCAACTGATGTCGAATGGCATGGGAGCCGTCGCGCAGGGTAGGATCGCTAATCACCACCCGGGTCATGTCTTCTCACCCTCTTTTGTTGAATCCGCTTGGAGTATTCTTCCGCAATGGCAATGGCCGCGCAGTTGATAATATCCAAATTTCCGGCATAGCTGGGAAGATAATCCCCCTGTCCTTGAACCTTTACCATTATCACCAGACGTTCGCCCTCAATGGTAGGCGGCACAATCAGTTGATAACCGGGAACGTATTTCTGAATCTTGCTTACCGTATCTTCTACTGCCGTCCTAATTCTTGCCAAATCCGGCTCTTTGACTTTGGCCAACAATGTGGTTTGCATGTTAATGCAGGGAATGGCGGGATTTAGGTTGAGAATAGCTTTGGAGCGCTTGCAGCCCGAAAACTGGCTGATGGCTTTTTCTGTTGTTTCAATATATTCGTCAAGATTTCTCCGCGTGGCCGGACCTGCGCTGCGCGCTGAAATACTGGAAATAACCTCAATATAATCGGCGTCCGGATGGACCTGAGCCAAACAATAGGCCAGAGGTACGGAGGCCTGACCGCCGCAGGTGACCATATTGACATTGTCACAGCTGACACACCCCTGCAGATTGACCGCAGGAATACACATCTCACCAATTTGTGATGGGGTCATATCGATTATCCTTTTGCCCAGCTGCTTGAAAATCGGCGCGTGGCGTTGGTGGTCGACGGCCGATGTGGCGTCAAATACCAGATCGAATTTGTGGCAATCCCTTTCCAGTGCCGCTACACTCTGGTCAGATACCGGCACTCCGAGACTCATGGCTTTCGCGATGCCTGGAGACCCCAGGTTTCGCCCGCTAAACAAGGTGCAAACCAGGTAGGGCGAGCGCATAATTTTTACTAACAAGTCGGTGCCTATATTACCGCTTCCCAGGATTGCCACCCTAAGTTTGTCGATTTGGCAATTCATGCCTATCCCCCTCGTTAAACTCCTGGAACCGTCATAGTTTATTACGCAGACAATTCTCCAAATATTCCTCATGGGGTAGGAAGGGAAACATGTCATCATAGGGCATTGACACCATGGTTCCATCCTCAAGCTTGCGCGAGGCCACCCTGGGAATGAGCAGTTGATTGGCAGGTGTCCGCACTTCGCAGATTACTGCGCCCGGATAACTCTTTAACTCGGCCAATTTTTCGTCCAATTCGTCCAGGGAAGCGATGCGGATAAAGTAAATTCCATAGGCTGCGGCAATTTTTTTCAGGTCGGGGAAACTTATGCCTGATGCCGGGCTTTCCCCCATCAACCTGCCGCCCTGAAAATTGATTTGGGTCTGCCGAATCAATAAGTAGCCGTTATTATTGAAAACCACGAGCTTAACCCGCAGTCTGTTGTGCACAATTGTCTGTAATTCCTGCAGATTCATCTGAATTGAGCCGTCCCCGGTAATGCAGTAGACATCGCGGCCCCTATGGGCTGTGGCTACCCCGATCGCACCGGGCATATACCCCATAGTTGATAATCCGCCCGTAATGATGTGTCTCTGACCAAATTTCATCTTAAAGGCCTGGGCATAAACATGAAAGCAGGACCCTGTATCGACGACAAATACCCCGTCGTCGGGCATAACCTCGGAAAAGAGCCTGGTAAAACGATAAGAATTGATTCCATCCTGTTCCTCAGAGTATTGGGGCAGGTCAACGAGATATTTTCTTTTCCAAAGTTGAGTCTGACCCACCCAGGCCTGATTACCAAAACGGCAATCCCCTAATTGGTCCAGGAGTTGGCTGATGAACAACCCGGCATCGGCTTTGATAGGCACATCCACTTTAACTGCGGGCTTGTTTAATTCCTGTTGGTCAATATCTACACTTATTATGGCAGCTTCCGGTGCAAAGTCCTGAAAATCGTATCCTGTTAGGCCGATACCCATACGGCAGCCTATATTCAAGAGTAAATCTGAATTTTGAATGGTAAAATTCGCCGCCCGGTCACCATAAGAACCTGGACGCCCTACAAACAAGGGGTGATAATGGTCTATTAAATCCATGCCTAGCCGGGAAGTCAGGACCGGAACAGCCAAGGTGTTTACTAAGCGGTGAAAGGCATCAACTGCCCCGGACAAACGGATACCGGCGCCGGCCAGAAGGCAGGGCCTCTGGCAACTCCGCAGCAGATCCACCACTTGCCGGGCTTGCTCAGCTAATTTTTTTTGACCTTTGGGCCCCGCCGCTTGTCTTGGAGGAGCATAGCCCTCATATTCACCAGGATCAAAGGTGGCCCCCTGAATGTCGGTAGGGCACTCAAGATAAACTGGGCCAACGCGATGCGCCTTGGCTATAAAAATTGCTTTTTCCACTTCGTATTTTACTTTTGCTACATCGGTCAGCATTACGGCATACTTGGTGACCTTTTTCAGCAGCGAAAGATTATCAAATCCTTGCAGGGAAAATTGCCGCGGCCCTTTTACTATAGCCTGGGATACTTTAGATTGCCCCGCTACAATAACGCAAGGGGATGAATCGACATAGGCCCCAACCACTCCCGTGATGCTATTTAAAGCGCCGGGACCGGCAGTAACGTAGGTTACTCCCAGCTTGCCGGAAAACCTGCCGTAGGCCTCAGCAGCCATAGCCGCAGCTTGTTCAAACTGACAGCACACGTACTTTTGCTTGGGATGTTGGAGTAAAGCGTCCGTCAGATGCATAATCATACCGCCGGTTATGACAAATACATTTTCTCCTCCGGCTTCGTATAACTTGTGGGTAATAAAATCGGCAACGCGCATTTTCATTAAGCTGCAGCCTCCCGCCTGAGTTCCCAGAAATTTGCCCAAAATCACACCTGGTGTCACGTTTACAAAGATGCTAAATATACTGAAAGCAAATTGAAGTAAGTTACTTCAGTATATTTGGCAGTTGGCGCTTCTATCACAAGAGAAGCTTACGGGTACGGGGAGGCCGTAAACATGAAGGTTGTCATCCTTGCCGGTGGCTTTGGAACACGCATCAGTGAGGAATCCGACTTGAAACCCAAACCGCTCTTGGAAATCGGAGAAAAGCCTATTCTCTGGCACATTATGAAGATATTTTCCCAGCACGGGTTTCGGGAATTTATCATTTGCTGCGGCTATAAAGGCTATCTGCTTAAGGAATACTTTGCCCAGTATTTTTTGCACGAGGCCGATATCACCTTTGATTTTTCCAATGGCAGTCAGCGCCTGATCCACTCCCATACCGCTGAACCCTGGAAAGTAACATTAGTCAATACCGGGCTTAATACCATGACCGGGGGCCGGGTAAAACGCATAGAAAAGTATCTTGCCGGGCAGCCCTTTATGCTCACCTACGGCGATGGGCTGGCCACCGTTAACATTACTGATCTGGTTAGTTTCCACCGGCAGCACGGAAAGTACGCCACTGTAACAGCAAACCAACCGCTGGGCAGATTTGGCGCACTTAATCTCAGCGGGCATAAAGTAGAAAGTTTCGCTGAGAAACCCCGGGGGGACGGTGCTTGGGTTAATGCCGGTTTCTTCGTTATGCAGCCCGAGGTCTTCGGTTACCTGGCTGGTGACTCGACCATCCTGGAACGGGAACCCCTGGAAAACTTGGCCCGGGACGGACAGCTAATGGCCTATAAACATGAGGGTTTTTGGCAGCCCATGGATACCCTGCGCGACAAAAATCTCTTGGAGGACCTTTGGCAATCGGGCAGACCGCCTTGGAAGATATGGGATTAGACCTTCCCGGATGACCTTGCACCTAACAAAATTGTGAGATTCCCAAACTGCTTGGTTATAAGAGGGGGCGACAAAATGACTGTTGATCCAAGCTTTTGGCGTAAGAAACAGGTTTTCCTCACCGGGCATACCGGTTTTAAAGGCTCCTGGTTAACTCTCTGGCTTGCCAACCTGGGTGCTCAGGTGTGGGGATACTCCTTACTCCCCCCCACCCAGCCAAACCTTTTTCAGCTGTGTCAGCTTGACCAGATTTCCACTTCAACCATTGGGGACATCCGTGAGCCCAAGAGCTTAGAGGGGGCTCTCCTTGCGGCAAAACCTGAAGTAGTCATCCATATGGCGGCTCAGGCCCTGGTGCGCAAATCCTACCTATCCCCTATAGAAACCTATGCGGTAAACGTACTGGGAACAGTTAACCTCTTGGAAG